>WLWI01002159.1_pt1 | contig 16999 bp, 9 predicted proteins | sample 6701501 | NCBI WGS metagenome assembly WLWI01 (sample SAMN12718690, study PRJNA515312) | sponge metagenome | isolation source: marine sponge | host: Mycale hentscheli | place: New Zealand: South Island, Marlborough, Capsize Point | collected 2014-11-01
ACAGAGAGAGATTACGTAATAAAGGTACACAATGGAAGTAAAGCGTCAAAGTTTGTCATGAAAGAACTACTGCAGTGCATAATTAGAAAAGTAAATTGTGAATCGGAAAAAGCTTCTGTAAATTTGTTGGGCTTGAGCTCCAAGGTCTGTAGAATGCTGAAACGGGCGCTGTAGCCTTGAACTGCCAACTGTAGCTCCCTCTGTAGGGTGTGAAATTGGAGGGCTCATGCCTTCTGTGTTCTTGTCATAGGAGTCCAATTTCAGGTAAGCTTGCTTCTGGAAGGGTTCACTTCACAGTCCGCTGTATAGAGTGGGCAGCAAAGAATAGAAAGTATATAAACTTGGGCCATAGCAACATAATTGATTTCGCTAATGTGTTTGCGTGGGCGGATACGTAGGCGGTGTGCCAGCACCCTTAAAGCTTTTCATTTTGCGTACTTTGAGACCAAATTTAGGATCGGATCGCGAGCGGTTGAATTTTTATTGGTAAAAGTGCCATATGGCGCTATTGGGATTAATAGGTACATAATTGCAGCTATGCCAAAAAGCATGCATCATTATTATTATCAATTTGCATATGGGTTATTAATAAGTGGCAAAGGGGTGCACTATGCACATTTGGGCATAATGTTTATTGTCACTGACTACCTATGGTATTCACTCAGAGTGCTGACTAGGCTAACCTTTACATCAGGTGCTATGCTTTTGGCCAGTACAAACATTAGCTAACATGCTTGGTGACAAGAATAAGTTTCATTGTTTAGCTACAGTAACATTCATAATGTAGCTAATGATATGCAAGCTTTTGAGTCAAATTATATCATCACTAGTAGCTGAAGAAGTGCCAGAAATAATGATAACCCGTCGTGTACAATTACCATTCTGGTACCACGGATTACTTCAGTATGGCCTATAGGGCTCCCACTCTATTTGAACTTACCCTCAACAACCTTAGAAGCGAAGACTGATAAGTACAGCGAAGCAAACAACAGAATCATGCCGATGTATAGCTTCTTGAAGGAGAGAGCCAGAATAAACACAAAACGATTAGCGCATTCCCCAAGGTACACAGGTCACAAAATGTATTACGTCATTAGCTATTCTATATAAAAAAAAAATCTAGACCGCATTCATTACCTGCCATGAATATTATTAATCGTGGACTAGGAAGGAAACGAAAACAAACTGGATCCTTAGTCTGAATTCAACCTTACCTCTTCACCAGCTGTGCATCTACCTTGGACATGTACAGACTAAGTGTACTTTCTTTTGTTCGTTTTTGTCAGTGAGTGCATAATTTCTAATTAGCTGCATACAATTATCTGTCATTATACTGAAATTCATTCTTGTTACAACCTTGTCAATGTAATTTACTTTCTATAAGCAAATAAAAAATGCTCTAATAGATATATAACTTCTTATTCATATACTCTAGCTTTTCTCAATAACATACTTTCACTGATCATTCATTTTCCTGTACTGCCTATAAACCTAGACTGAATATGATAATACAATGTTTACTGTTATTATTTAGGAGAAATGGAATGGATCAGTCTCGAGAATGGCAGAGTGCATTAATGTAATATGGAATAAAGTAGTTTAAAGTACTTTTTTATGCATGCATGTAGATTACAGAATGAAAGAAGCAGAGAAGTTTGTTGTATAATAGCTAACTTGCCATTTAAAATTAAAAATTTTGGCTGAATTACAAATTCACCTTATAGTGAGGGTCTATATTATGTAATTTTATTGGAATTTTTTTGAGAAATAGAGAGTGAAGAAAGACAAAATGTATTAACACTTTTCACTGCTCTGGGGGTATCCACTCATGACCTTTTTTTTTAATATTTAAAATATCTTCATTCGTTGGATATGAAGTTTGATCATACACTTTATTTCTGATTTCTTCTTTTATTATTTCTGCTGCCATCGTCACAATACGTTCAGCTTATCATTGCCTTTTATATCCCGCTGTTTGCTTACTATATACTCAGCCATGTTTCTAAAACAGATTACATCTTCTCGCCCTTCAACATTAGCAAAAAAAATGTGATTTGTATAACTTGAAGCTTTTGCTTCAACCTTTTCTTGCTGTATACATCAGACCCATCTGCAAGTTTAATCATTTTTGAATGCAACTCCCAGTAAGCATATACAATTCAGCAGCGGCTTCTGCCTCAAACCACTTTATCAAAAGAGTAAAGTTACTATTCATCTGTTTGTCTTGATGTCGTCCTCCATCATGATGCATGCTTCCTGATATTTTTTTACCTAGATCTTTCTTAAGCATAAATCGAGTACGACAAAAATCATGATATACAGCTTCAGCTGCCACTAAATCAATGCATGACAATATGCGATTTTCAACCTCAGCTTCCCACTCATCTCTTCTCTCTTGACAACACTCCAAAATTCTTGAACGGATAGGAATAGTTGACACTCTACAAACTTTCGTTCTTTCTGGATGCCGCAAATCAACTACAACCTACTTACTACAGAGCACAGTTCTCCTTCCAGTTAAATGGTGTAAAACAAGATCCTAATCTCTTGGCAAGAGGGACTTCCCCAGTTGTGCTCATTGATTTTCCAAATCATTTGGGATTGGTAAATCTCGACTATAATCTTGGTGTAATAGTATATTCTGGAAAGAACTCGTACATGGACACCACTCTAGATATTCACATAGATCTGTTCTTTTGTTCTTTTCACTATAATTCAACAGTGTGCGTACTCCCTTCTCGGTGACATGAGCAGGCTCACTGCTATCAAAACCAAGCTTGCATATTATACAGCAATTCTTGAAGGAGTTGCTTGCTTCAGCCATTTGTTACCTGTAATATTGACAGATTGAACCTACTACAAATATTTTGATATATTTCCTAAACTTACTAAAAGAACTCTTTGACTTCATAGAAATAGTCTACCTGAGTTCTACTGTCATTGAGAGGACAAACTTACCCTGAGAAATTGACTCATGCATAGAAAAGATGTACTAATTGTGTTAATTCAACTTGTGTACATAGAAAAGATGTATTAATTGTGTGTGTTAATTGTGTACTGCATAAACATGTGTTTGTGCATCTGTGCTAAATATTTTTAGTGCTTAGCCTTTTATGGAATATGTAATTCATGTGCCATAACTTTAAATATAAATTTTATTTCACTGACAGAATGTAGCCCCAGCTAACTTTAAATATAAATTATATTTCACTGACAGAATGTAGCTTCAGCTAACTTTAAATATAAATTTTATTTCACTGACAGAATGTAGCTCCAGCTAACTTTAAATATAAATTTTATTTCAACAGAATGTAGCTCCAGCTTGGCTCCACACTTGTGTAGTAATGCCAATTATTAGCAATTAACACATTTCCCAATCAATGTAATCTGCAAGACTTTTCAAAGAGGTGCCACTTGTTTTACAATTAGCATGCTAGCTTGACTTGTAATCCGATAATACGATTATTTTTGATAAAACACTGTAATATCTTTTTTCCCCCAAAGTGGATTTTGGTGGATTTTGGATATATTCCACGTCAAAAATTTGCGGATTTTGATACCAAAATTAGCTTCGTACCAATTTTTTCTAGGTTCAACCAGACCAGTAGTGGATTGAGCAGATCTTAATTATCAGATCGCAGAGAAAGGAATATTATTGAGCAGTGTTTAATTCAGTGATTTTTTCCTCAAGTTCAATTCAAGTAGTTCTCCATAATCGTAACCAACCCACATCAATTAAATCAAAGTTCTAATTAAGCCCTTTACTTTAATTTGCTCCAGGAACAATCTATTAAATTGGTGCTGAGAGTTCAATAAGTCATATTTTTTTTCATTTTCGGCTTTAACCTCTTGTATAGCAATATGTCATTTTCTCATAATTTTTGATAATCAATGTTTTGATTTAAAGCAAATTGCTGAAATTAGAAGTCTTATGCCAACAGTAGCTAAATCAATTCCACATATTTTATAAGATAGTAAGCTTTTGTTTAATTGATCTGCCGATAGAATTACTGACACTTAGATCAACTTTAACAATACTAAACATTATACAGAACCTCGCATTGAATTGCTGAGACACTAGATCAACTTTGAACTCATAATAATGTAGCCAGTTTAATAATTGGTAACAAAAATATGCTGATTGTACATACTGGTTAATAATGATTTCATTACACATACAGGCATCACTTTTGCTGACAATCTATAGCAATCACAATTTAGAGTAATTACCATCTTACCAGATTAACAGTATTTTAAATTAATTTTTATCTAGCAATCATTTGAGTAGAAAAAACATTGCAGTCATGTTGAAGCTGGATCAGAACTGCAAATCTATTTGACTTGTAATGATATTCCATACATCAGTCTTACACGGAATTACTGTAAGTGTATAGTTGAGCACATTATTATAAAATTCACACATTATATTGACAAACAGATAATAAAGACTATACTTGTGATAATAATAAAGAAGTAATGACACTACGATATTCAGAGTTAAAGTTTAGTTTCCTTTATCTGTTCCATTCTTTGTATAAGTATGTAACAAAGTGTACACAGAGACTTATCTTTCATACACTTCTGATTGTAGCATGCATTATTCTCACAAAGAACCTAAATACAGAAAGAAAGAAATTGAACTATATAAAATTAGAATATTTACAGGAATGAAAATAAATTAAGAGTTTAGCTATCATGCATAAGTGTGACAAAAACTTGATAAATTTAATTGGTGAGTGAGCGAAGCGAGCGAGACACTTACAGGGATAACACAATTGAAAATCGGGGATGTCTGTTTGTTTATGTATATGTTTGGATGTATGTATGTCATTTTGTACTTTCACCCTAACGTATTTTTGTGTTTTCTCCGTGTTCGACCCCGTCCCAAACTTCACTTAACAGAATCCTTATTAGCGATCATTACCCGTATCACCCTAGAAATTGAACTGTTTACCGCTTTGAATTATTTTCGGGTGCAGTTAAAACTCAAAAACGTATGGGAGTTCGCTTTCTATTTGAGTTAGTGGTGGGGGTAAGTTAATAAATACGCTATTTGTCACAGTTGTAAGCCCTTATGCATCAGTATTTACTTGAAAATTCATTGTCCACTAGACGAAAGTAAGTATTGCGTAGGAATGTTCAGTTGAGTGAAAGTATTGTGTGTTCAGCTACTACACAAAGAAATAACGTGACTTGATTTTGTTGCTTCTTTTTCAATTCAAACATTTGCGAGGAGCGGAAACTATGGCATTGAACCCCTTTACCGTATATATATAATTTAAAAACTTGACTTTATTTTAGTGGCTTGAGTGTTAGTAGTTAGAACCAATCGTTTAACTATAGTGTGGTTGAAGGCCTGCTCGCCATTTGTGCTCAAGCACACCACTAGTTAGTGTTTACATTGTTATAATACAAATAATAAGAAACATTTGTAACTTACAACATTGCACTCTTTACAACAATCTGGATGGCCACTTGAAGAACCAAGTTGATGATTTTTCTTCTTATAGTACATATTTTTATTTTTTATATCTTTACATTGTTCACACAATACATGTCTATCCAGGCGTATAGACCGTGAAGCTTCACGGATTTTGGCTATTTTCTTCAAATCTAGTCATAGAAAGTGTTGATGCACATTAATTAAAATATGATTAAATATACTCACGGATATTTTGCCTCTGATACTCGTCAACACATTTGCAGCATCCTTCACGATAATCCAATGCACGACCAATATATATACTACTATCTTCTTTTTTAGGGCATAACATACATTTTCTCTACATATACAAATTTAATCCAGTTTTAATTAAAAGGCAAAAATATAGAATAAAACCTTACTTTCCCACAACTTGGGCAATAGTTTGTATTAATTTGATCTTGCGTTCCAATGTCTTTGTTGCAATAAACACAATTTTTATTTGATGAATCTGTTTTTAATGGCTTCAAGTATAAATCAATGTGGTTGTCCGCCTAAAAAATATATACATTTATAAAAATTTAAACAAGTATAATTGATATTAGTGGTGTTAGAACATGTAGCATAATATTGGCTAATAGCTATCCTAAAAACACAGTGACACATAATTGAGAAGATGTCTAGCATTTATGAAACTAAAAAAAAGCAAGCTACTTCTATAGTCCCATAATAATTATATTATTTATATTCATGTTAAATTATAAAATGAGCATACTTTACACAGTGACAATTGTGTCATATTTGATACAAACTTGAAATGAATACACTAAGTAAGTTTATACTTTGACAAAAATTATTGCTTCAAACAACACTATGCATATTACATGAAATGGTAATAACTTGTTAATTAATTACTCAAAACACACAAATCATATTTTTGGTTTATGTAAACTTCCGTTTAGTCTATTAATAATGTATATACAATTCTAGGCTATTTGAAATTTGCAAAGTTGAGGGTGGCAATTTAAGCAATGCATCTGCAAGAAGCAAGAATAGGGCTCAATTGCTAAAACAATCTCAATATATTAAGCATCTATCAGAAAGTGTGGTTCATTCTCTATTTAATGTTAACCACCCTTTCATAACAAAAAAAAAATCTTAACAAAAAAGTCTGTTAAAACAACAACAACTTTGAATATCTAATTAAAAAAAACATCTTCAGCTTCAGAGGAAAACTGCTAGTTATAAGGCTGTATAAATTTGTAGCTTATATATGTCCCAACATAAATCCATGATCCTACATTGTTTCATTTCTTGCCCCAAATATACAGTTATTTCAATAAGAAACTTGGTGGATGTCCAATTACTGAAACCAATTTTTAAGTAGCTAATGTGTTGCGGAATGATACCATGCTGCCATGCTGAATCTGGTGTTGTGTAGTGAACAATATTAGAGTGCTATACGTCTTCTACACTATCTTCATCGTCAGTATGCAACAAAGGTGATACTAAGGTAGGTAGGTGGATAGAATTGGTATAATTGCCACTTTTAACATGAAGTGCATTAAGTAGAAAAATGGTTTTACAATAAGACTGATCGAACCAGTCATAAAAAGGGGGATATTACTTTAGTAACATTTAGATTTAGGGTAGCCCAAAAAAGTATGGGACAAGCTGCAAAAGTCATGATACTTAAAAGTTACATGGCCCATGTGATGATTCTTCCCTAAATAATTGTTAGAACCTGAAGTTGCTCCTCCAGTAAGGGTTACTTCCGGCGGAAAAAAATACGACGGCTCGCAGCACCGCGGTTTAGTAATAATTCGGCCGGTAATTGGTTAATTAAGTCTTCATGTTAATGTACTAGTGACCTTTAAGTCTCATGTTAATGTACTAGTGACCCTTAAGTCTTCATGTTAATGTTCTAGTGACCCTTAAGTCTTCATGTTAATGTACTAGTGACCTTTAAGTCTTCATGTTAATGTACTAGTGACCTTTAAGTCTTCATGTTAATGTACTAGTGACCTTTAAGTCTTCACGTTAATCTACTAGTGACTTTTAAGTCTTCATGTTAATGTACTAGTGACCTTTTATTTAGTCTTCATGTTAATGTACTAGTGACCTTAAAGTCTTCATGTTAATGTACTAGTGACCTTTAAGTCTTCATGTTAATGTACTAGTGACCTTTAAGTCTTCATGTTAATGTACTAGTGACCCTTAAGTGTTCATGTTAATGTACTAGTGACTTTTAAGTCTTCATGTTAATGTACTAGTGACCTTTTATTTAGTCTTCATGTTAATGTACTAGTGACCTTTAAGTCTTCATGTTAATGTACTAGTGACCTTTAAGTCTTCATGTTAATGTACTAGTGACCTTTAAGTCTTCATGTTAATGTACTAGTGACCCTTAAGTGTTCATGTTGATGTACTAGTGACCTTTAAGTCTTCATGTTAAGTACTAGTGACCTTTAAGTCTTCATGTTAATGTACTAGTGACCCTTAAGTCTTCATATTAATGTACTAGTGACTTTTAAGTCTTCATGTTAATGTACTAGTTGACCTTTAAGTGTTCATGTTAATGTACTAGTGACCTTTAAGTCTTCACGTTAATGTACTAGTGACTTTTAAGTCTTCATGTTAATGTACTAGTGAACTATAAGTCTTCAATAGAGTTACTTACTGTAAACCAAAAGGTGTGTAGTTCACACCAAATTAAGCATAAATCACTTGTAACAATAGTCACACTAAAAATATAGTGTGATGTGCACACCTCATCATTTTGGTGTGAAGTACACGCCAATTCAGTGTGAATTCACACCATATACAATGCGAACTCACACTTGCTGAATTATTTTAAGTTGGGCTAATATTATATTTATATATCAGAATTATTATTGTTCAAAAAGATATTGGTGCATGTTCTGTGCAGAATCCCAGATCTCATTAAGCAGAGGACTAAAATCTTGGACACGCTATGCATAGATGGTGGGCATTCACACCACCAGTTTGGTGTGAATTTAGTGGATTTTCACGCTATAATTTTTACAGTGCTGGATTACATATAATGAAAGGCTCCACTCCATTTCAGGGTGTTTGAATACGGTGGCACATGTGAAGATAATTATCGCTGTATTAAATTATATCAACTCACATTTTCATTCTGACTTAAAATTTTACTTGTTCCAAAGTAAAGAACGACTGCAATCAGTAGACCAGATAAAAGGAACAAAAACATTGAAAAAGCTGCAGCAACACTATCTAGTGTAGACTGAACACAAATCTGTTGTCCACAACAATCTGGAAAATATGAAAAACAATGCAAGGATTATAAAAATGTACTTTATACATATAATATATATAATATACACACACACACACTCACTCAAACTTAATTGCAGTATGCATATACACATTTCTGTTTTCAAATAAAATGAGATATCAAAGGTGCTATCCAGTATGGCGGTAAAAGTTGTCAATTTTTTTATATGTCAGTGATGGGTGGACTTATAAACATCAAATTCTTTGGATAGTACAGTATAATAACTCCTCTCTTCTTCAAGCTTAGTCTTTATAAAAATATGTTTTTCTTCATTTTAGCACTCCTTTTAGCTAATTGCCTCCGCATGAAATTTAGAAGGTGGTAGTCATTTCTTCAACAAAAAATACAACTAAAATAATTGTCATTAAATGCATGTGCGGTCGTTTCCTATTTGGTATACTGATGTTTTGGATCATTGACGTTCAAAAAATCGAGTTTTACTATAATGTTACGTGTAATTAAGCAAGTGCATAAGGTAGTGTGCTTGCACATTATAAACACAGCTAATAATAAATCACAACAAAGGTGTCTCATTCCTAATTCTAATTTACAGAAAACACGACAATTGATAGTTTAGAAATTAGAAATCTTAACTTCAGATAAATAGAAGAAATTATTGATGGCATTATAAAAAAAATTAATTAAAAATTTAAGTAACTTTTATCTATTGTGTTTATCATACTACACAACTATGGTTTCATATAAAGTATATATAACATTAAAAATCATTTTTGGTCAATTAAAAGAACAGGAAAATGAATTATTTTGTTAAAGAGGCACAAGGTAAAGTGATATTTAGCAGCATCATGTGTATACGTATTCCATGTATGCACAAACCTGTAGAATAAAAGTTTGTAGCTATCCATAAGCCCAATGTCACCAAATGCCAAATAAATAATCCACAGAATATAAGTACTGTTATTTTCCAATCACAAAGTATATCTGTAAAGAAACAATGATAAGTAATTAAAATGAATCGATAAGAACATTACTATATAATAGGTCACACATGTAGCTATTCACTTAGTTACGCAAGGAAACCAGTAGTAATGAATTAATTCTTATATACACATTTGAACTTGCACAATTAATTTGTGGACCAATATAATATTTTAAATATAAACTTTATTGGTTTCATTTGATAAGCAAGTAGTAAAAAAAATCCATACTTTGATTAAGATGTGATTTTTGAGACCATTGTTTTTCGGAAACTTACAGACAACAGTTGTTCATTTGTTCACCCCTAACAGTATCTCACTCGTGCTTTGCTTACTTGATACAATTTTAATAATGAGTGAGATGAAAGAGAGTTAGTAGATGATACAGTTCTACCTTTGCAAATAAAAGTATTTCAAATATTTTTTGTAAAGTTTAAGTGTAGTGTTATAAGGAACTCAAAGTGTATTTCCTTTTATCTGCATATTGAAAGTTTGTTGGTTATTTGCCAGTGTCATATTTAGTGGCTGTAATGTTGACAAAGAAAATAAAGTTAATGCATCAAAGTTTGTTCCAAGGCTAGCCTGATTTGCACAGTCTAAAAGCCATTGCTGGAATTGTTATTGATTGAGCGAAATGAGTGAGATACTATTAGTGGTGGATAATGCAAAATCGGGTATATGTTATACATATGCATGGATTGTACATATGCCTTTCAAATGCGCATGCGGGGAACTTTTTCTCCTAAAGATGGCTTTTTAGGCTTGATCCTAGTTTCTTTGGATACTACAGCATTAACCAAGTCTTACTTTAAACTTAGTCTTTAAATTGTGAGAGAATTGCTGTGAAAATGCTTGTTTTACTAGTCACAAACAGTTGCTCTCACAGATGCTATGACATTGAAGACCCTTTACCAAACTTGCCATTGGGGGGGGGGGGGGAGGGGCTGTGAAGTGCAGACTGTTGGTTGTCAAGAGCCATTGGTAGTCAGAATGCCTTAATATTAAGGCTAAGGAAGCTACCACTACATGGGAGAATCTGAGGTAAGTATGTAATTTCATATTTGTTAGCTAAATTACGAAAATAATTCTGGCCTTCCTTATTTTGTAGCCGAAAACTTGTTGTCAAGAGTGATTGGTAAATTGTGATAGTCAGAATGGCTTAAGTTTGATACTACAAAAGTTACCATTACTCAGGTGAGTAATTTTGTATTTGTTTGCTAAAATTAATGGTTAACTTCTATTATAGTGTTTTGCAGGAACTCAGCTAAAATAATGTAACAATACTATAGTTTTAGGTAGGCTCGCTCGTCATTTGTGCTCAAGCACATCACTAGTATATATGCATGTATGTATATGTGTATGTGTGTATGTATGTATGTATATATGTATATATGTATATATGTTTGTATGTATGTATGCATGCACGTGTAGTACTTACTACACAAGTCAAAGTGTGATATAGTGAAATAATTATAGCACTGTAAATTGGCGAGCGAGCGAAGCGAGTGAGATACTCTCAGTGGTAACACAATTGAAAATCGGGGATATTTGTTTGTTTATATAAAATATGTGGACATACGCATGTCATACTTTGTCCCTCACGTTTTTGTGTTTGCTTCATGGTCTACCCTTTTCCATTACTCCTCTAGACTGGATCTCTCGGTTTTTTATCGATCCCGTATCATTCAAGGAAATTAAATGTTTACCCCTTTGCATTAGGTTATTGTGTTTTAAGTCGCAAAATGTTCTGGCGAATGGTTACTATAGCATTGAAACTCTTTACCAGATGTAATAAAAAAACTCGGCCTTTCTTTAGTAGCTGTGAGTGCTGTTGTCAAAAAACACTGGTAATTCAGATAGTCACTATGAGATTATATTAGAGATTACAGAAAATACCAGTACTCAGGAAATTAAGGTAAGAAAATGGTTCTGTGTTTGTTAAATAAAGTATATAATGGTCATAAAGGCTATGTACTTAGCTATACGTTTAGAAATGGACTGATAGATTATTTTGAAGTGTTTCTTTGTTTGTGCACTGACTTACTCGCTCTTTGTATTCAAGCACATCACTAGTGTATTTCTAGAGGTGAGTGAAAATAAAGCCTGAGAGTGAAATATCTTGCCATATCACTGTTAAGAGTGTAATAATTGGTTTATTCTAAGCTAAACATCTTGACTGAAGTACATTGGTAATTCTTGTGTAAAATTGGCTGTAAAACTCTCATGGGGCTCTCCACACTCCCAGCTGATTTTTAGCAGTTGCTGCAACAGTTTGCTTCACTAGAGAAATGCAGCAGTACAAACACTAAGAACTGGTAAGCCAGGCTGGTTACTATAACTACTAAGGTAATACGCTTGCTTAATATGCGAGATAATACGATGTGACAACATAAGATATACATGGGTCACTACAGGATCATGTAGCTAAAAATAACATTGTGAAGATATATAACATGGAATAAATACATTTATATATACCATCAGATCAAAATTTTAATACACCTGATACTGTTTACTTGCTTTACACTAATGAAACTCAAACTTTGGATGCTACACAGAAAAAATAAATTTACCTAGTTTGTTCCTCAGTTTAACTAAAAATATAAGTAGTGCCATTGTAATTTCCAATACTCCTAGTATGTAGAGTGCTATACCAAGTCCAAGAACAATACTGTTTCGCTCTGAAGTTGCTAAATACATAAATAAAAATACAATCATTGATCAAATGCAGACTCAAGTAACTATAATTGGATATTTTACAATTTAAGTATAGTCTTGAAGGTTAAACATTTTGTAATATTTATATTATATATATACATATATACATATATATATAGTACTTATTACATGAGTCAGAGTGTGATATGGTGAAATATTTCAGGACAAGAGCCAAAAGTGAGTGAAAATAAAGCCTGAAAGTGAAATATCTAGCCATATCACTCTTATGAGTGTAATAAGTGGTTTATTCCACACTAGATATCTTCATGGAAGTAGTGTGTTGGTAACTGTTGGTGTAAAATTGGCTGTAAAACTCTCTAGGTGCTCCCAACACTCCCAGCTGATATATAGCAGCTGCTCTAACCTGGTTGGGTAGGCTTCACTAGAGTAAAGGTAACTGTAAAAGATCTGTATTCGCAACTTGACTAAATCTTAAATGTTTTTAAATGGTTAAGTAAAGTTCAAATTGAGTATAAAAAAAAGACTTTTTAAGTGGTTATTAAATTTCAGAAATAATCATGCACTATAAATTGCATGTGACATGAGTGTTTGAGTAGATACAGCCATATTCAATTATAAATCCAACTTGCACCAGTTTCATGGTTTGTGCTTCAGTTACTATTTAGATCTTGATAGCTATATAACTATTGTTTCTGCTCAAACTTCTAACTATAATTTAGTATAATTAGCTACTAATTCAATAATAATCACAAGAATGAAATCTGCTTACAGAACTAATAATTACAGGCCTGGAGCAACCAGTCCGGCTGGTCCGGTTTTGGCTGGATCATCTTTTGAAATGGTGAATTCCGAAATAATTACTATCTTTTCCAAATTGACGACCTTTACCGATTAGTTTTATACTCCCACAGTTTGTTTAGCAGTGTGTTAGCATTAACAATTACGATAATTACTGAAGTCTAGGATATTTATTGTTGCAAGTGTAAATACAGTTTGCAATGTAGGTAACATTGTCAGTAACTATCCTAGCTATGATGGCATCATTCTAAACCAATACAATTTTTTTTATTTAGCTAGCTATTCACAACTATAGTGAAAAAAAAGTATACATAGACTTGTCACACCCATGAATTATCTGTTGCTATACCTATGAACTATTTTGGCCACATCCACTCCTGGAGGGACCAATTCATGAGAGCTTCCTCCGTCCCTGAATTGTGTGGCATGTAAACTACTAATAAATATTCCAAAATGCTGAGTTGATTTGTTTAGCTAATGGTTTGACTATATACACTAATTAGTGGGTTTGGTGTACTGGTCAATAGCCACAAGTCACAGGGTCACCTCCCAGCTCTTTCCCGCAATTTCATTTTAAGTACAAAACAAAAAATGCCTCAGAGTAGTGACTGGAATGGGCACTTTATGATTCAAATAAAGTACAAAACCAAAAAAAAAATCATAATCTTATAAAATGGCAGGCTTGATGTGGTGTGCATCTTTGATTATTGATGTCAATAGTTATGAGAAATAGTAGTGATCATCACGTGATCATCCTTGCTGAAGAGATGAATGAGTGTGTTGTATGTTGCACTTTCAATAGCAGACGAAGGTGCCACAGGAAGCCTCTATGGAGGTGCCAGAGTGGTTGTGGTTACAAGTGAGCATGGAGCAGTTAGTGACCAAGAACAAAGAGAGGAAAGATGTGCATGATGAATATGGAATGTTGTGATGGTAGTAATAATAATGCCTTTGAAACTATACTTTGTGAACAAGCAGTGGAATTTGGAAAAGGAAGAGGTGTTCATAGATGTGGAAACAGAATGAACAATAGAGTAGCCCTGAGAAATCCCAAAGGATTAAAAGAACTAAATAATTAACACTTTCATTCATAATGTTGTAGTGTTTTCATGCTAGTCTTTATGTCATACCACACACACACCAGCTCAGTTATTTAAACTTTGGCTGAGCACAGTTCTGGTGGAGATTTTTTATCTGAGTATAAGAGTTGCTATTGAGACAGAGGTTACTAGCGACATAAGAAGCTCGATATCTGCTCTACGGCCTGTCTAGTACTGCCAACCTGGGGGACTTCTGGGCGATTATTCTTTAAGTATATCTCACATACTTCCATTAGTTTGCTCCGCACTCAACCTCCCTGGTGGTAGCGTGATCCTACCCCACAATAGACTTCACTTACTAGATTATAATATTGAGTGGAGTAATCCTCTTATTAACCTGCAGTCATGACAGATAGAATTTGTTCAGCAAAAAGGCCTTCTGACTTTAAGACTGGACTTTACGCAGGTAGCAACATTATTGTGAATACCCTTCCATTCAAAGCAGTCAGCGAGTAGCGTCTGAAGTTAATAGAATGATGTGGCCATGAAGAAGGTTAAACACTTGCTTTCATAAGGATATTGGAACCAGCAATTTGATGGTAATCACAAGACTTTCAGAACTGGATCTTTATAATATAATGATTGTGTGACATTTGCAGTGCTAATAGATATTCAGTAATGTCATTTAGCAAATGGCTTAGGAGTGAGTAAATGTCTGGTGCTGTGGTCATTAAGGAATGAACTATGAGTTATAGGGTTGCCAAAGTAAGTTATTTATGTGCCTGTAAAATAATCTAGATTCATATATTTTGGAATTTTTACTTTTTCTATAGTAATAATTTTTGTGTTGCAACATTAGGTTAATTTACTGAGGGCTGATATGATGAGCTTTTATACAATTAAATGATTCATAAAATAATATTTTTTCCATGAACAAAGATAACATTAATGCTACCTTTATTATTTTTATAAGTAATCATAACTATTGTCTAATATTGCAATGTAGTAAAAATAAATACTAAAGTCTTGCATATGTTGAAATCTTAGATAATCAATATGAACAAACCACTAATTAGAAAATGACTAATTATATTAAATGATGATTATATGTGACAGTAATTTGGAAGAGGGACCAATTACGTAAAATAAAAAATGTACAGTAGAGCCTGAACAACGACAAAAATGTTTTTGGGTATTTTGTAGGCCTGTGTGCTGCAATTTTTGGGTTGGATAGTATTTGATATAATGATAATAGAAACGGTAAGGACTTTGAAGGGGGCATACTGTATTTTATGTAGAAGTTGTGTGATGTACTAATAACTTATTTCACAACTATGGAGTGATAGATAAAGGCTGTAGATTATTGTTACATTTGTTATTACGTAATCATAGTATAGTGGTTTGGGGTGTGTGGCTTTTAGCCACTGGAGGATGTTGCAAACATACTCCCCAAAACAAATGAGGAATCAGGAAGGTTATTATCTAAGGGGCAATCTGCAGGTGAGGTGAGTAGGGAGGAAAGCAGTAGCTGTGAGCAGGGGCTAGCAAGGATGTACTAGCATGTGGGTGCAGGATCAGCTGGTACCTTATATATTGGCTAGAAGGGAGGCTCCTATGCATTACCAATCCCCCTTCTTCCAGAAATGGCTATAGAGGATAAAGGGAATGGAGGTGGGCATGAGCAATCACGAATGACAAGGTTAATTTAAATTTAATTAAATGAGTGCACACGATGTTATTGGAGAGGTTATAGCTATTTTAACTTTAACCTGTGCTTTGTATATAAAAGGCTATAATATTAAAATTATTCAGTTTGTGAATATTTAAATAACACCAAGATGACATTATAAAAGGGGAGAACTCAATTGTCTGGAATTAGTTCAACTTTAAGTGAACATCTGATTATTAACTTGTGGAAACGATATTAATTTATATTGCTATAGTCTTATATTGCAATAAGAACTACAGTTAAATTAAGATGGAGCTATAAGTATTTAAAAACAAAAGGTACAAAAAATATAACAAAAGAATATAATTTCAAATTGGGTCTAAAATGACAGGTTGTCTTTATATCTACAAATTTAAATATTGAGGAACTACTGTATAACCACAATTGTGTACCAGCCACTTGACAATTCAAGTAAGTTCTATGTTTCTTCAAAACAGTGTATTATGACACTTAAATCAAACAAATCATTGGTGTAAAATTTATAGGGTAATTTACTTTTTGAATAGCTTGTTCTTGTGGAAATCTTCAAATCCTCATAAGTTGCATTAAATTCAAACCAGTAAATTTCTACTTGATTTAAATCCAATATATAATAAACAGAGCTCTCAATCAATTCGTTTCTCATTATATCGGAAGTTTCAGAATTATAATGAATATTGCATGCTTCATTAATCATTGCAGAGCAGCTCACATTTAGCATACAATTTTCTTCATTTAGAGAATAATTCATGTAATTACTAAGAGAGGAGCCTAAATATGAATATAATAATAATAGTCATCTCAAGCGTTCATAAACACTGCTACTCACTAATATTAGATGAACTGCCAATATCCAATACTGATATCATAACTTCATAGAATTTACTTGTATAATTGGCCACAGGAATGGCTTCAACACACTTTTTCATGTAACATTGATTAATTTTAGTTAGGATAAGATTTGTGTATCCACTTAATTCGATTGTAAATCCAGTCACATTTTCATTGGTGATCTGCTAAAAATATTATACAAAATATCTCCATAATTGTCTAACCATTACCATTAATATTATTATGCCTGGTGTATAACAGTGT
>WLWI01002160.1_pt1 | contig 16996 bp, 16 predicted proteins | sample 6701501 | NCBI WGS metagenome assembly WLWI01 (sample SAMN12718690, study PRJNA515312) | sponge metagenome | isolation source: marine sponge | host: Mycale hentscheli | place: New Zealand: South Island, Marlborough, Capsize Point | collected 2014-11-01
AAGCTTCTAGGGATGTCTCATCAGCAGAGTCAGGCTCTGCTACTCCACTGTTTGAAGACGAAGATGACCTCTATGATCCTCTGGATTCTTTGGACTGCTCTGTACCAGACATCGAGCCTTCATCATTACATCCTGACCACTCATCTGTTTTCTTGTCACCACCACATTTCGACCCCACTTTTCTTTCCCCTTCCGATACTGTGTCCGTTGCCTGCCGACGGAGCAGCATCATCTGTGTAAAGGAAAGGAAGAGGTCAAAAAAGCCATCACCAGCGAGGACGAAACGACTTACCTCAACTGAGCAGTTAGACCAGTTTATAGCCCGTCACAGTCACCAACTCCTTCACCATCACCAACTCCTTCACCATCACCAGTTTCGTCACGCCCTTCTAAAAGAATTAGAAGTACAGACATTAATTTTAATTTTTAATTTTTAATCATCTCTTTAAAATTATGTATCATCTATACAAGTAATACACATCTATACTTTAATCTTATGTCCAGTGTTATCAAAATACATTGAATACGCAATATAATTATCCCAACTCAGCTAAAACAACTAAAAAAATACTCTAGTGGACAATAGTAAAAACAGACATTACCAAGATATAAATAAAACTATTGCGTGCGAACACTAATAAAAATGACTCTAGTATGTGCTGACACGAATAAGAATGACTCTTGTACATGTGGGCACTAATAAGAATGACACTAGTACATGTGGGCACTAAAAAGAATAACTCTAGTACATGTGGGCACTAAAAAGAATGACTCTAGTACGTATACACACAATGAAAACCCACAAGCCCACCTCAGAACCACTCAGATAGTCTCGAAGGACAAAATTTAACGACAGGAAGTGAAACAGGAAGTGACATCATGTGACACGCCCACCAGTGAAGAAATAATTTGGCTCAAGGACTTCGCCCGTACCTCCAAAGATCACCTGATTAGTAAATTATTTCATCGGGTATCGTAATTTCCTTACAGCAACAGCTACTACAATCAAACTGACACTAGCAAACACTAACTTAATCAAACTTACTACAACTGACAGACACTAGTATGTGCTGACACTAATACGAATAAATCTAGTACGTGATAACACTAATAAGGATGACTCTAGTACTTGATAACACTAATAAGAATGACTCTAGTACTTGATAACACTAATAAGAATGACTCTAGTACTTGATAACACTAATAAGAATGACTCTAGTACGGTGTAATCACTATGTGCATGCATGGTGTTAGCACTGTGTGCATGCATGGTGTTAGCACTGTGTGCATGCATGGTGTTAGCACTGTGTGCATGCACAGTAATAGTACTAGTGCATCCACAGTGTTTGGTGTTAGCACTATGTGCGTGCATAGTAATAGTACTAGTGCGTGCACAGTGCTTGGTGTTAGCACTGTGCGTGCACAATAATAGTACTAGTGCGTGCACAGTGTTTGGTGTTAGCACTATGTGCATGCACAGTAATAGTACTAGTGCGTGCACAGTGTTTGGTGTTAGCACTATGTGCATGCACAGTAATAGTATTAGTGCGTGCACAATGTTTGGTGTTAGCACTATGTGTGTGCACAGTAATAGCACTGTGCGTGCAGTGTTAGCACTATGTGCGTGCACAGTAAAAGTACTGCGTGCATGCACAGTTCTAGCACTATGTGTGTGCACAGTGTTAGTACTATGTGCGTGCATAGTATTACGTGCGTGCAGAGTGTTAGCACTATGTGTGTGTGCACATTGTTAGCACTATGTGCGTGCAGTGTTAGTACTATGTGTGTGCAAAGTGCTAGCACTATGTGTGTGCACAGTAATAGCACTATGTGCGTGCAGAGTGTTAGCACTATGTGTGTGCACAGTAATAGCACTATGTGCGTGCAGTGTTAGTACTATGTGTGTGCACAGTAATAGTACTATGTGTATGCACAGTGCTAGCACTATGTGTGTGCACAGTGTTAGTACTATGTGTGTGCACGGTGATTGTACTATGTGTGTGCACAGTGTTAGTACTATGTGCGTGCAGTGTTTGGTGTTAGCACTATGTGCGTGCACAGTAATAGTACTACGTGCATGCACAGTGCTAGCACTATGTGTGTGCACAGTGTTAGTACTATGTGTGTGCACGGTGCTAGCACTATGTGTGTGCACAGTGTTAGTACTATGTGTGTGCACAGTGCTAGCACTATGTGCGTGCATAGTAATAGTATTACGTGCATGCACAGTGTTAGTACTATGTGCGTGCACAGTGTTAGTACTATGTGTGTGCACAGTGCTAGCACTATGTGCGTGCACAGTAATAGTACTACGTGCATGCACAGTGTTAGTACTATGTGCGTGCACAGTGTTTGGTGTTAGCACTATGTGTGTGCAGTGTTAGTACTATGTGTGTGCAAAGTGCTAGCACTATGTGTGTGCACAGTAATAGCACTATGTGCGTGCAGAGTGTTAGCACTATGTGTGTGCACAGTAATAGCACTATGTGCGTGCAGTGTTAGTACTATGTGTGTGCACAGTAATAGTACTATGTGTATGCACAGTGCTAGCACTATGTGTGTGCACAGTGTTAGTACTATGTGTGTGCACGGTGATTGTACTATGTGTGTGCACAGTGTTAGTACTATGTGCGTGCAGTGTTTGGTGTTAGCACTATGTGCGTGCACAGTAATAGTACTACGTGCATGCACAGTGCTAGCACTATGTGTGTGCACAGTGTTAGTACTATGTGTGTGCACGGTGCTAGCACTATGTGTGTGCACAGTGTTAGTACTATGTGTGTGCACAGTGCTAGCACTATGTGCGTGCATAGTAATAGTATTACGTGCATGCACAGTGTTAGTACTATGTGCGTGCACAGTGTTAGTACTATGTGTGTGCACAGTGCTAGCACTATGTGCGTGCACAGTAATAGTACTACGTGCATGCACAGTGTTAGTACTATGTGCGTGCACAGTGTTTGGTGTTAGCACTATGTGTGTGCACAGTAATAGCACTATGTGCGTGCACAGTAATAGCACTATGTGTGTGCAATGTTAGCACTATGTGCGTGCACAGTAATAATACGTGCATGCACAGTGCTAGCACTATGTGTGTGCACAGTGTTAGTACTGTGTGCGTGCATAGTATTACGTGCATGTAGAGTGTTAGCACTATGTATGTGTGCAGAGTGTTAGCACTTCGTGTGCAGTACTACTTCTTGAATGCAGTGTTAGTATTAGTACGTGTATGTACAATGATAACAGTAGTGCATGCCTAGAGACTTACCATTATTCTCTTCTTCAATCAAGAACACCAGAACCTCAGTACAGATAGCAGCAGCCCGAGCACCATGAAATCTAGGAAATGGAGAAAAAAAGAAGGTTACTAGCAACTACAGCAACAAAAAGTAGACAATCTAACTAGTTAACAATTACCTTTCTTCTTTTTTCAGGAACACCAGATCCCCAGTTGTCATAGCATATTGCAGCACTAGCATCATCAAAGCTAAAAAGAAAGAGAGGAAAAAAAAAGAAAAAAGAACAAGTATTATAAGGGCTACCTACAACTACAACGAGAATAGGAAACTAGCTAGCTAAAAAATCACCACCCAGTCTTCAGCATAGCAAGATACTAACTAACTATCCTCTTAGAACAAAAAAGACAAGCTCACTACCCTTTTTTCCACCAGCAGTGTTGTTGAGAGAATAACTCCTCGTTGATGTTTCTACGCAATGCGTGCGGTAAAAACCTATAGTATGCGGAGAGTGCGGTAAAATATGGAATCATTGCTGCCACGCCTTAGCAGCGACCAAGAGGCTAAAAATCTTGATTTTATTGAAAAGTTTATAGCTTGCTTAATGGAGATGTATTAGTGTATTATCTTGGGAACGGTGAGAGCGTGGATTTTCAAACTTGGAGGATTATATTTTCAGACGTAGGCTAGCCCATTTCTGTAAAAAAAAAAAAAAATGATGCTCCCGCGTTGTGCCCGATTTTCCCATAGACAGTCACATATACACACACATAACACAACTAAACACGCTATTCTAAACACACAAAAATACATAGAAATAGAAAAAGAAGCAAAACAAATGTATTTGTCTACAAATACATTTTTTACCATTATCACTCTATATAGCATGATAATGCTTTTGAATAGTCTGGACAGCATGAGAACACAAACTATAACAGGAACTAAGCTTGTGGCATGTTTAATTTGGGGGAAATATTTGGGGAAAGAAGAAAAAAGAGCAAACTGAGGGTAAATGAATGGTTTATAATCAACTGCTGAACTAACAACTGTAATAATTTTGTGTTAACCTGTATATTCTTACTTTGTTAGTCTCCAAAAGCATCTCTAGATTTTAACAGCAGCACTTTTTTGTAGCCTAAAATTACATATGAAAAAAATAAATAAAAAGAGTGCGGTAAATAATTTTTGAGATAACTCTCAGATATAGTCGGAAAAAGGATATAGTCGGAAAAAGTACTGAACTAGCTACCTGCTAAATTCATTAATCATAAAGAAGAAATTACCTTTTCCGTGCTCAAACTCAACTTAAACGGCTAACTCTATTCAAATGCGTCACTTACATTAGCCAAAACACTCTATTGTTTCCAACAATAAACACATATTTTAACTTACCATTTCTCCGAAAGATCCAAGGCACGATCTGCACTTAAAAACACCATATCCATAAAACTCTTCTGCAGGACAAGGAGGGCCTGGAATATTCTAATAAACGCTCTCCGGTAAAAAGCGGGTGCTTGTTGTGCGCATCGCAATAAAAACCATACCGCGCATTCAGTAAGCACTCAAATAGTAAACAAATTCTCCGAAATTTTTTGCCAAAGTTTGTACAGCAAGACGGTCTTCTGCGGGGATTTAAATAATGCATTAAATTAGACATTGGTGGAGCAATGGCTAGATTTCTTCTATTTCCTGCTCACGAGCAGGCCAATTTATTTTCACGAGCCGCAGGCAAGTGAAAATGAAGCCTGCAAGTGAAGCTATATACAAATAAGTAGCCAACAAAGTTACTGTAAATTGTAGAATTTAGATAGATAGCTATTGCAGCGAAGTTCCCTTACTGCTTGTTTATAAACTTCTATGAATGTATCAGTATATTAGCTAAAATTAAATAAAAATACAGTATGAAATATTTAGCTCATTGTACAATTTAACTTGATTTTAATAAAGTACAACCATGCAGTTAATGATAATGGCTTGAATGTTATCAGGTAAATAAATGCTAAAGAAACAAAAAATGTGGTCATTTACACCAATTTTCACAATTACACTTATTTCAGTGTTACTGGAATGCTGCAGTGTTTACACTTAGAATTAACACTGGCCTCAGTGTTACTATAACACTGCAAGGTTTTACACTCTTGATTTACACTTCAAAAGTGTTATTATAACGCTTCATTTTTAACAGTGTAGACTTTGTGTATGTGTAATTGTTATTATGTAAAATTGTCAGCAGTATGTAAACAGTAACCATGGCAATGCTATGGGTTTTTTATAATTTTTTAATGAACACAGTGTGCAAGTACTATAAACAATATCCTTTACATAAAGTATTAACAATATTGACTTGAGTAATATTATACAAATTTACTACAGATAATATATTTGTTTATTATTTAGACATTCCCACTAGAACTAGACTGGAGGCGTGGTCCTGACACGCCAGTGGCTATGAGTGGATACATCCAATCAGTAGAGATAAATGATACAGTGTATGTTGGAGGAGGATTCACTGACGGAGATGAGGATAAGTACATAGTGATGTCCTACAACACACAGTCCTGCCAGTGGCACATTCTACCTCCATACAGTACCAGGTGGTTTACTATGACTACCATCAACAACAAACTAGTTGTGGTGGGTGGAAGAAATAGAGATCACTCTGAGAGCAGTGAGCTAGGAGAGTGGCAGTCTGACTGCAACCTGTGGACACACCCCTTCCCTCCTATGCCTACACCTCGCCGGTTGCATTCAGCTACTTCATATAAATGTTGGCTGGTGGTGGCTGGTGGTCGCCATAGTGTTCGTTTACAAACTGTTGAGGTACTTGATGTATCCAACATGCAGTGGTCCACTGGACCATCTACACCATCACCATGGGTGATGATAAAGTCTATTACAATAGGAGACACCTGGTACCTCATGGGGGGAGTGTGTGAGGATGTGGGCGATGCGCTTGATAGTCCTGATGTCTATAGTGTATCTCTGGAGGCTCTTGTTTCACACTCCTCATCAGACAGCTCCAACATATGGAATAAACTACCTTCACTCAACTGTACACGATCCTGTCCACTCAACATGGGAGGATCTCTACTGGCAGTCGGTGGTTGGAACATGAAGAGTAGGAAGTCAGTGTCCATTATCCAGTGCTACGTACCTGAGACTAATACCTGGGTCCAGGCTGGACAACTACCATAATGCAGTATATGCCTGTACCTGTATCATGACATCAGACAAGGTCCATGTTATGGGAGGATATGATGGGAATAGCAAACTTAGGAAACTGTTAACTTCTACTATTCACTAATAATATCTTTGTTTTTATGGAATTTTGTGTACAAGTTAGCTATTATAATTTTAATAATGGTTTCCATGGTTACTGTTAATATGTTTTCAAAATAATAGAAAGTAAATAATCGTTATTAAATTATTGCAGAAGTTGGCTACAGTGTATGCAGTGTGTGTAACTGAGTAGCTAATAATATATTCCAGCCATGTTTTAAAATTTCTCCATGTTTTAATTTATAGTAACAGTTGTTGGCATATAGTTTTTAATGTGAGCTTACTATGAGTTACATTGAATACAATCATGTTATCGGAGGATATCAAGCTTTGATGACCATTATCAATCACTATCATCATTAAACTAACACACATAATTATAAACATGTATATTTATTACAAGTTGACCTTTATTCACCTCACCACATTCAGGTTTTACTACAAGTCACTTTGAATACACTTGTGTGGTTCCCTGTCATGTGAGGAGTCGTTAGTGTGGGAGCGTTTATCCCAACCTGCCTTCTAGGTCACAGGCGCTCACACAGAGGGTAAGTGATGGAACTCAGAAGAGGCCCATCTGTCTGCTCTGAAAGAGTTTATCCCATACACGGCTAATTATAAGGATGTGACAATTGTCCACCAAGTCCATAAATCCAGTCAAGTCTAACTCAGTTATAGTATAAGCTAAGCTAAACTACCTATAAACTACAGCTGACTAATTATGAATTGAATCTTGAAAATTAGAATTAAAATGTACCAGATGAGTTTATATGCATACATTATTCACTCCCCTATATTGATGACATTGTCATAAAGCTTTGATGACCATATCAATCACATTGCATCCGTTCTCATCAGACTAACCATCATCAGCCAACCTCGTTGTTAAGAATAGCAAATGCTCATGGTGTTTCTCTACCTTTAATTTCTTAGGATATCATGTGGGTGAAGACAGGATGTCAATTCCACAGGCAAGAGTTACTAAGAACCTCACTAAGTCATTCTTAGGATTAGTCACCTTCTATGCAAAATTCATCCCTGGTTTAGCAGACCATACCACTGTTCTCATTGGCCATTTGTCCAAAGACAACAAAACCAAATTCATTATCACTAATCAGTTTAGGTCTGCATTTGACAATATAATTTCAGCTCTTGTAAATCATGCATCACTTATCATCCCAAAGGTTTCTGATCTTTTTTGCATCTTCACTGATACATCAACTACTGGCATTGGAGGTACTTTATGTGTATATAAGAATTCAGTTTGGCAGCCTTGCACTTTCTACAGCAGGCAACTATTACCTAGAGTAAGAAATTACTCAATCCTTGACCTGGAAGCATTAGCAGTGCTTGCAACAGTGCATCACTTTCATTACTACCTGGCTGGCAACTATTTCAAGATTTTTACTGATCACAAGCACTTGGTCCATATCTTTAGTGGTAACCCTCCAAGTGCTAGATTAATAAGGTGGAAGATCAATAGCTGAGTACAACTTTGATATTGTGCATATTTCTGGACATGCTAACAATGTAGCAGATGCTATGTCCAGACAGTTATGGACAGCCACTGAAGAAGAAGGCTCTGCTGCTGAAGGAGACCTCAATCGGAAGAAGGGGGAGATGTGGTAAAATACCACATTACAAAAACACAGACATGAATACTAGTTAACTATTTAATATTAATAATAATATTATTTATCAGTAGATCTTAACTCTTTAGCATGTCCTACATCATCTGAACTTGTTAACACAGCACACACCTTGATTGCATCACCATATAATCATTCATTTCTGGGCATGTGCAAAACTCTCTTTATAGGAGCTGTTTTGTGCTGCCTGGTTTGTATTGTAAATTCTGCTGCTGATTCTTAATTACACAAAACTATCTAAGCAATTTGAACGTTGTAAGGAGAACCTCTGTAAAGCTTATTAAATAGCTTGGATCACACTAGTACAGGAACTGGTGGCAGCCTACTCTACTCCCAGTTGCAGTTCTACCACATTCACCTCACCACATTCAGTTTTTACTACGAGTTACTTTGAATACACTTGTGTAGTTTCCTTCATGTGAGGATATGGTTTTTCCAATTGTCTGAATATACAAGCACGTCATCTTTATACACAGAAGCAAACTCTCTTCAATTCTCAAGCACTTTTTCCATCAAGTTCTGGAAAGTGGCTGGTGCATTGCGCAAGCCAAAGGACATACGCCTAAATCTAAACTTTCAAGGGGACACAAAGGTAGTCAGATCTTTTGAAACGTCTTCCATCTGGACCTGGTAAAACCCCTTCGATAGGTCAAGCTTTGACAATACCTTAGCACCACCTGCTCTCTCCAAGACATCATTCAAAGAAGGAATGTATTGCTGTACTTGGGGTGTTCTAGCATTTAGCCTTCGGTAATCTACGCATAGACGCACTTTCCCATCAGACTTAACTATAGACACACAAGGAGAGACCGAAGCACTCTCAGATGGCTCAATTATATTCAACTCTAGAAGAAGGTCAATTTCTCTTTTCACACCATCTTTGAGCCTATCTGGCACTCTATAAGGTCTTTGAGAGATAACCTTAGTTCCATCTTCAACCTCTATTTTCATCTTAGTAACATGTTTCCGCCGGTATTTCACTCATAACCGACTTGTAATCACTACGCACTTCAAACAATTCCTTCTCATCACACCCATCACATAACTCTCTCTAAACTTCTTGGTCATATTCACATGAACGTTCTTACTCCTCTTCCTTCCATTAACCTTTAATTAACTAATAATTAACAGCACTAAGTTTCTTTTTCACAATAATAAGGTCCATCCCAGGAATCGTTTAGTCTAGTTTAGCTACCATCCCAGGTATTCGACACAAAACTTTCTCTCCCTCACATAAAACACGCTCACTTTTCCCTTTATCATAGTAAACTGTCCTCTTTGCACTCTCAACCAATTCACTTCAAATCTGTTGCACAAATCTTCAGTCCAAGCTCCCAATCCCAAACCTTTCCCAACTTTACCTCTCCATCCTTCATAGATGACATCAAGAGGTGTTCGGACATGCTGTCCATAGACTAACTTGAATGGACTGAACCCAGTGGTGGTTCTGTTTGGGGCTTCTCTAAGAGCAAATAAAACAAATGGGATTTGTCCGACCCAATCCAAACCTAGTGCTCTCGCCTTCCCTAACATAGCTTCGAGGGTGGCATGGAGTCTTTCTAGCACTCCGTTAGTCTGTGGGTGGTAGGCTGTTGTATGTAATTTTTCAATACCCATCAAAGAAGTTAACTGTATAGCCAATGCACCAGTGAATTGGGTTCCCCTATCAGTCAAATTTGTTGTGGTAAACCCATGCGGCTAAAAATGTCAATGACTGATTCAGCTACTGACTTAGAAGTTATTGATTACAGGGCTATGGCCTCAGGCCAGTGTGTGGCCATACAGGCTGCAGTAAGTATAAATCTAGCCCCACCCTTTCCTTTAGGTAGAGGCCCAACTATAAATCAAGAGCAATCTGCTCAAAGGGATGAGACAGAACTGGTCTTTCTACCATCACTGTTTTCCTCTGTCCCCCCTTATTATTCTTAAGACAAATCTCACATGATTCACAGTAAGTCTTAATGTCCCGGTTCATTAGAGGCCAAACAAAGTTTTGTTTTATAATTCTAATCACCTTTTTATATCCTAAGTGGCCAGTATTATCATGGGCTAAGTGAATAAGATCACTGCGTCTAGATTTAGGTACAATAATATTTTCAATCACACCAAAAGCCACATCACTATGTCTCTGTATGAGTACACCATCATCCCAGTAATACCCTCTAGCATTCCTGTCTGCTAAGTCCTTCAACGGTGTAAGACTTGAGTCATTCTTAACCTCCTCCACAAATTTCACACGATCACTCCCTTTCAAAACACAAGCATAATCTAGAGCATCTGCCTCTACTCCCACTTCCGAAGCCTTATCACTTTCTCCCGCTACATCTTCCAAGACCACCTTCTCATCTGCTAAGCGCAACTCATCTGCCTCACTTGCTGAAACCACCTCATCCTTGCCACCCTCAAATAAATCCAAAGTATTACTACCAGCATTCTCTTCTTCCATACACACTTTATCGCTCTGTTCCACACTCTCTTTCCCTCGCTTGATGCCTAGTTTCCACCACATTCACTTGTAAAGTACTCTCCCTAAATTCAGACATGATTTACCATGCCTCATGGTCAGTAATATCTACTGCTAAAATACCTTTCCCATGTAAATCAGACCCATTTACTAAAGCTGCCTCACCCTTCCAAACACGTTTTCCAACACACAATGAAATACTAGCCAACTCGGCCTCATCTACCCTGCCCTTATAGCCCTTCAGGCATACCTTCTTGCCTGTCCTTGCTGCTGGAGGCACTAATTCCTTTGGGACAACCGACAGTTGAGCTCCAGTATCTAGCAGGAAGGGTAGTGATTGGCCATAAGTCCGTTGTAGAGCACGCTGACCTCAGCTTGTTTGAAAGAGTTCTTCTTCGACTTGGCAGCATTCTCAGGCTCCTTCTTCACCTCCACTCTCTTAGAGCCATTGGAAGTTTTTGACGGACAGTCTGGGCTTTTGTGACCCACAACACCACATGTATAGCATGTAGGCACAAATCCATCAGATTTGTGCAAGTCAGAAGAACTGACTGAGTTGAGAGGCAATCAGTTGCACTGTGGCCAGGTTTCTGGCACTTGTAGCAAACCAGTCTTCTTTGCTGACCAAATTGTGGGTTCCACAATGACCGTTCCTCTCTAACAATGTAGCCACGTGTAGTTTCCCAGGAATGGAGAGCAGACCGTAGGTCTTCCTTGGTATTAATCCGCCAACTATCAAGGTGTTGTTGGCCCTCTGAAGTCAACAAAGATCGAATCTTCGCAATGCAAAGCTTATCCACGACATCTGATACCGACTTAGCACCTCTTACTGCTCTCATAATGACTCTCTCCACCAGCTGTATCAACTGTGACGATGACTTCCCACGAATGTCAGATGAGCGTAATTAAAAAAGCTGTTGACCTGCCTGTAAGCTAGTTTGACCGACTCTTGTAAGCAGCCTATCCTTGATTTGATCATAAGTTGTGGTGTGATCAGCCTGCAAGTCTCCAATATGATCGTTCAAAAATGGAGGAAGCCTGGAAGTAAAGTAAGACTTCCACTTTTCACGACAAATGCCAGCCTGGGCGAGGTCATTCTCAAAACTCTGTATATACAGCTCCAAATCTGCACCTTCTGCCATAGCTGGTAACTTCTCAATATTTCTCTCTGCCTGCCTTTCTCTCCTCTCTACTCTAACCTCGGCCTCCCTTACAACATCTCATTCTTCAACTCTCTTGAGCATGGTTGCCATCATGGTCATGACACCAGCTAATGTGGGCTCCTCTGGTTCAGTCATTTCCACTTGATTCAGAGTTTAGGAAGAAGATTCTTCACCTGAATCGATGGTAGAACCCAAAGTTGGAGGATTGGAAGTGCTCTCAAACTGTCGAACCACACTCTGATCGTAGTCTCACGATCTCAGAGGGTAGCTATGCTGACTGCTCGGCACTTCGTAGAAGGAATCTGAAGAGTGTCTCTGACGTTTAGCTGTCGTCTGCTTTGGGGGCGTAGGCACCAGGTCCTATTCAGCTGAGTCCAAAGAACTAGGGACCTGTACAAGGAAAAAGAGAAAATACAAATAAACAATAAGTACAGAGAAAGAAAAATATGATACAATATGATATAGTACCAAACAAATAATAATAATTCCAGTGTTCAAATGTTCACAAATGATACAGTTATTACCAAACACATAAAAATTTCTTGAACTTCAGTTTCGATGGCAATGAGTGGGGTCTCAATCTTTTCTCCAGAGGGTAGCTAGACCACCGCTGCCACATAGTGAAACATAAAAAAAGGAAAGAGGTGTGTGCGCATGCTCAAAGTGATACCACGTGTGTCTAAAGTTAGTTCTGAATATTTAGTTCCAAAACTGTGAAACCAGTGTGGTAGCTGATGATGTAGCAGCTGACCACAATTACATCGCACAGTCACACGCACACCCACCGAAACACTTTCCTGCACATCCTGAAGAGTAATTGAGTCCCAGTAGAGATTAGGCAAACAATAAACATAGTGACATCTGAACATATCATTTTTTGTTGTATGTGTGGCACAGAATGAAGGCAATACTAAACTGTTATCACTGGGTTGTGGACAGCATGCCCTGAAGTGTGGAAATACAAGGAGTAACCATCTCTCTAAGCCCCACCAGAGTCTCAGTGAGCAGCACCCATCAAACAAACTGTGGGGCCATGGGCTCCATAGGCATGTTTTTTTATATAGTAAAAATTGTGCATGTGAGAATTCACCTCATGGGATAGTGTCCCAAAATTTTGTGGGGGCTCCAGCTCCCAGAGACCCCCTTTTTATGTCACTGCTGCTCTATAAGATTTATTAACACTGCCACGATCATTATTAGGCCTCTTAGGACTTGGAGTAACTTGTGAGGTTCATCAGGACTATCTGACCTAGGTCTTCTGATTAGAAATCTCTCCATCACCACTATGTGGTCAAATTGTGCACCAATTAGAAACTGTGTACCAATTAGAAATCATCAAACACTAATACATGTATTAGAAATCATCAAACACTAATACATGTATTAGTGTTTGATGATTTCTAATTGGTACACAGTTTCTAATTGGTGCACAATTTGACCACATAGTGGTGATGGAGAGATTTTTTTTATGGCCCTCCCAAACCAAAAATCATAGATGAAACCCTGGGTGCCATAAACATTTTTATTGCAGGTGGTTCCATTGACTTTGTTATAGCTCTGTCATAACAACAAGTTCCTCAGGACATTATTTTTGACTATTATTATCATCCACACACTGATGATGACCATCGTAAAATAATCGAAACGGTTGTGCATTTTGTAAATATTTTTATGACTAGTGAAAATACAAAGTATATGGAACTAGTAGTAGTACAATTGTTTTTAAACATACACACCCTCTTAAACGTACATCCTGTTTAATTTTGTATATAACTAACTCTTCAAAATTAGATTATGCAGCTTATTTGGCTTTCTTTGTTTATTATAGAAAAATATCCAGAGGTTACGATTCTTTAACTACTTTTCATTATCTTCCCTCATATCTCTGCTGAAAGTGGGAAGACTCCGCGGAAGTTGCCATACATTTTTCTTTTCAATTTTTGTTCACTCCATTTATAATTACTTTATTGCAGTTTTGTAATTATGTGTAAAAAATTACAGCCATACACTGTAAAAAATGGGGTGTTTCACTACACCTTTAATGGGCCATAGTGTAACACTTCTGTATTGTGAGGTGTTGTGCTATGCTCTTAAGTGTTTGGTAACACTGTGGAGTGTAGCATGACACCCCTATAAGTTATAATGACTTTACTACACTTCTGTGGGGTCTATCAATACTCCCATACAGACTTGCTACTTTAAGAAGTGTTCAAAAACCAACACAGTTGGTAACAATTAGCTAGTTGCTGACTACAACTTTGGCCAATGTGTTGATGAAAATTATTATTGAATGTTTACAATTATGTGCATATAATTTTGACACATTATGCTGGTCTTATGTGGTTCACAATTAGTGGGCAAGATTCGATAAAGCACACTTTATGTGTCATTGTGCAAGCTATATTCATAGTGGCTAGCTTTACTAAATTTTAATGTTTTATTCACAGCACTAACAACAAGGAAGCTGAAGAGCTTAAAGTTCTAATGATGAATTTCAAGGCATGCTTGGTAGCTAAGTTTGAGAACAAGACAGCTAAATATGCATATGTAGTTATTTCTAATAATTATTATAATTATAGATGACATTAACCTTTAATTAAGTAATGAGTTTCATTGGTTTCATCTGCCCAGGGATAGTCTTGGCTTTAAGAAAAATAGAAGACAATTAAAGAAAACCTGAGATTGCATTACTACTATGTAGCTTACATCTTAATATGGTAAAAGTGTCAACACAATTCAAGAAAGTAAAAAAAGCATTTGTCTTTGCACAAATCAACTTACCATTGAAAAGGTGACACTTGACCGAACCACTTTGAGAAGCCATTTAAGATGAAGTAGTTGTAAATCCCTTTACCCCATTAATTGATTAGCACAGGTGCGTAGAAAAACCCTTGAACATGAACTCGAAACAAACTTTGTAAGACACAAGGATCATCTATGCATTGGGTAAGAAGCTGTAAGCTTAGAATTTAAATCAACTGCTTTTGGTTTGTGTAGGCTTTACTCACTGTTGTGCCACAGTGTTGCTACCAAGACTAAGTTCAGTAATCTAGCTAGTAGCCCCGTAACCGCCCCGGTAGCTCAACGCAAAAAAAGGAGGGGGGAAAGGGGTCTTCTGACTGTTTGAAATCTGGCCTAATACCCACCACATACTTTTAGGCACGCTGGGCAAGACCCTTTACCAACCTAGGACATCTATACGTGATTAGCGGTTGGTAAAGGGATTGGGTACATGAGACTAACTTTTCATTATGGCGGTTCCTAGTATGTAAGTCAGACAAAAAATGGAAACTGGTTGTTTACTATGTAAACTTGATACATAATATATATATCTTAGAGTCATCTTCAGTGCTTTCACGAGACAGCTGCATTAGGCTTGTACGTTGGTCCCTCCATCTAATCCTATCATTAATCATAGTAGTTTAGCAAGTGTCTAAAGAGTACTACTTGTCACTTACTCATAATAATATCAGTGAACTTAAAAAAATTCGCTCACCAAATGGCTAGACTAGAGTAGCTAAATGGAATGGCATCACAACTATAAAAATTGAATGGAATTGTTTAGCTATTATATCCATGTATTTTTAATACAGCAGGACCATAACTGTATTATCTTGTCCATTAGTGATGGTATTTCCCATTGGCTTATTTTGCAGGTTAGCAAACATGCTGCTGATGTATCAAGGCCAGTCAATACAAGATGTTGGTGAAGTAAGCGTCAGAAGTAAGTTGATAACGGGTGTGAACATAACCAGGCCTCATCCCTAATAGTGATAATGTTGGTGGCCCTGCCTCTTTTATTGTCTAGGTACTAATCTTTCCAGTTTTTTGTTTGTTTGTTTGGTTTTTTGTTTTTGTTTTGGAGCACGATGTAGGTTCACCTGCATTGAGTCTACCACACTGGATTTATGTCCAACCAAAAGGTTGAAGACTTACTGATATTCTCCTATCACTTGTTACAGGGTGGGCATAGGTAGGGTAAACTTGTAGTTGTGCATTCCCTGGCTGCTTTGGCTGTCTCTACTTATTTCTGACGCTTACTTCACCAACATCTTGTATCAACCACTACTCGCACTTTGCTGTCTATACATGCATTGTTAGTGACAGTCTCATTGCACTGCTCATCTGCTGATGCTGTCTCTTACCTTATGACCTTACCGTGCACCTTCACTTGGCTATTCTTTTGTACTAGACCTTCCCTAGCATCCTCAAGTTGTCCGCCAGCTCCCACTCTTTGGACCCTTCTTTTAACTCAATTTAATGATAGACATTTCATTCCATAAGGTTTGGCTTCATATCTCATAGTCTAGAACTGCAGTGGTATCCCAAAGGTGTCTGTTAGGAAGTAGCGAGAGAACGAGAAAGGTACTCTTGAGTTTTACTAGTGGAAATTTAACATGTGGAAATGTGTTTATACGTAATACATACATACATACATACATACATACACAATGCATGCATACAGACAGACCGTCACGCACGTGTGTGTATGTGTGTGTACGTATGTATGATATGTCAGACCCCTCTATAAAATAGGTGAAGTTTCTAACCAAGACTCAACTTTTAAAATATTGTTTAAATTTTTGTTAACCGTTGATTTTTTCATCGCAATTCTCAGAATGCTTAAAATTTGCTCCTGTATGAGTGGTACTAATAACACTAGAGTTGAAACAAGTATGAAAGTGCTGGTTGGCCTGAGCTGTTGCTTTTAGAACAAAGGTATATAATTTTAAGCTAGTAAGGAATAATAATTATGAAGTTACTTTTTTTTTTCTCGTGGATAATTGATTGAAATTGATGTTTTATATATAGTCTGTACATCATTCTCCTGGAGCTGTTCGTGAATAGTTACATCAGTAAGATTCTCCTTCTGGATCCAGGTCTCCTACAATGAATGGAAGGATATTTGCCATCAGCCCCACTTTTGTGCAGCTTCATGTGGTAAACGTGTACAATTTATATAATAATAATCTATATAGTAATTGTGGGTCGGGCCGACAGAAAGTGATGAGGCGTGGCAGGATACCACGCCTCCAACAGAACAGAACTAGTCATGCACACACACAGTCATATTTTTGGTATTTAGCCAGTTAGTTGTTTGTGCAAGTCATTCATTTGTTAATTAGTGTTGATCGTTCGTATGTTTGTGTGTTCCTGCGCTGCAGTGTGAACGTAAAGCTGCAGTGCAGGAAGTCTCTATCTTTC
>WLWI01002163.1_pt1 | contig 16989 bp, 9 predicted proteins | sample 6701501 | NCBI WGS metagenome assembly WLWI01 (sample SAMN12718690, study PRJNA515312) | sponge metagenome | isolation source: marine sponge | host: Mycale hentscheli | place: New Zealand: South Island, Marlborough, Capsize Point | collected 2014-11-01
TTAACTAGTTACGTTTAATGACGAACTACCGCAAAATCTTGACGTCAAAAAAAATGGCGTAAAATGTATTAGAGTGAATGAGAAAAGTGCTGTTCTCCGTTTTCCATTCTCTAAACAGGCAGTTTTATGTTGGGATGATGAAGAAAAGGTATGTGTATGTTAAATGACTGTAGTGAGGGTCTATACAGTAGTTTAAAAAAATCCACTCTTTAAGTTGGAAGCACTGTACATATGCTGCTATTCTATATAACAAAATGAAATGTATAGTATACTATAATATTAGGAATATCATTTTAGATCTTTACTGAACTTTTTACGATGAATCTATAACATTTGTGGGAACCAAACCCACATTCAGAACAAGTAATTACATTATTAACTTAATCATCATAGTACTTATATAACACAAGTTATTATTGTTATTTCCAATGTCACACTATTGACATGTTATCCATGTCACGTCATGACAACACATCCATTTATTAGGAACAAATGTATATTTAGAACATGCTATTTTGGTATCACCTACTGGGCATGTGCAAGAGTTTAGTATATATGGCTGGAGCACATGTCCAGACTCCAGTTTGATGTACCTTCATTACGATGATCAAGTGCTGTTTAGTTGTTATTTTGAAAAAACTCAACTTTGCCTGTGTGAAGGGAATTGTTGGGCTAGTCTAGTACATTGTGATAGTCAATCAAATCTTGCTTCAAACCTGGAGGCAGCAATCTACTTTTACTGTCATCACTGCACACTGAGTGGGAAACCTGCCCAGACCTTGACAACATTACATATATAAATTATCTATATAATAATACGCTTGTGTGTCAGTAACGACGACGACGACGACGACGGACGACCGACGACGGTGTGTGTATTCATACGGTTCGGTAAAGCGTCATCCCGTTATGTTAAGTAAAGTGTCGTCACAGTCAGTAAAATGTGTAGTCTCACGTGGCCGACCCCTTTCCCTTTTTATTATCCGCTATCGCGGTGGAGGGAAAGAGGGTCTGGCAGAAGCTTGTACATCGTTTAATGTCATTCCCCTGGATGTATGGGGAACCATACTTTCTGTGTATTGCTTATGTAGTGGTGTGGCTTTCCGTGACGTAGAATTAAATACGCGTATAAAAACTGTGTTATCATCACTTCGAATGCTTTTTGGGCGGAGATGTATTATACAGCTTTAGTGCGTGGGGTTGCGTTGGAACATGGATTCATACTTAGCAGCAAACAGGAAGAAGCAATTCTAGCATTTTTACAGAATCAAGATGTCGTTATTTCTTTACCTACTGGCTATGGCAAGTCACTGTGTTACTCACTGCTTCCTCCCATATATTATAATAAGTTGAGGAATGTGGAAAAAAAGAGCATAGTAACAGATTTTCCACCGCAAAAGCAGTACCTCAAAGCCATCTTGATACCTAGGAATCCCTGTAATACTTTCGCGTGAGTGTGATATTTGACGACCGCAACGCCCAGTTACGTTATAATTGCATTCCTTTTGCACGAAACGATGTACAAGCTTCTACCAGATCTTTTTTCCCTACCCCGCATGAGCGGATGATATAAGAGAAAGGGGTCGGCCACCCGAGACCATAAAATGTGCTGGTTTCTTCTAAAACGCGGGTGCAATAGAAGTCAAAAGTTTCTCAAAGTAGGACAAAAATGCAGAAGTAGGAGATATCGACAAAGTAAAAGGGGGTTCTATGACTCAAGAAGAAGAGCTGAAGATAGGAGAGGTGGGGGAGAAGAAAAGCTCAGATGGTTCAGAAAAAAAGAGAGTAGGAGAGAAAAACGTATGTAACCTTAACCAATGGTAGAGAATGATAACTGAGCAAGATAACTTGTGCTACCTCATTTGTCGAGGCCACAGGCTCCCCACAAGGGATTACGCCCTGAGGTACCTGATTCGAGTCTTCCGCGAACTACACAAACAATAACTTAGTAGTTATTTGCACGCAACAAATCTTGTCGACCTAGAGAGCGAGAGGTGCGGTCATTTAACCGTTTATTCCTGCCGAGGAATTTACGACTCCTCGCTGCGCCACTTGCGGGGATACTTGCTAGTTCAATAATATTATAGTTAAAACACAACAACAATTTTTATTATACCTAGAGTTCAATTTATGGGATGTCAAAGTGTTAAATAGACAACTGAAACAGACAAAACTTATTTTTATTATAATTTTTATTATGACGTTAATTGATTGTGTCATTCACGCCTAAGCTTACTTAATGATATTCATGGTATGGCATAACCCAGTTCTGTGTCATTCAATTTTCTTCTTAATCAAACCCACTTTAACATCTTTGGTGAGGGATAGTCCCCATCTTTTAGCAGGCTCCGTTGCAAGCGCTCACGTGCCAGCGATAGAGCTAGTTGCGGCTTGGTGGCAGGGGATTGTATGAGACTGGTCCTTCGAAGAATAACCACAGAGCCTGAGGCCTTACACCCCTCAGACAGACGTAAAAAACCTTACACCCCTCAGACAGACGTAAAAAATCAAAGCTTTTTAGTCCACTACCATTATTCTAACTTTAAGAATCATTAGAAACTTACATTCAATAAACTTCCAGCAATGTGATTAGATATTTGGTAGAAAATCATCTCTCTAACATAACAATATGAATAATAACCATTTCATTAAATGCATTTAATAATAATTCTAATTATAATATATAAAATAAAATGAAACACCTACAGTAGTTGCTGTGTATTAAATTTGGATTTATTGAACTTAATACTATTGACCTCATTTGAGTAATTCTCATCTAAAAAAATACATAGTATTTTCTTAAAATTAATATCAGATATTCAATTATATTGGACAAACAAATTAATAATGAGGTAGCAGAGCCTGTAGGTGTTTACAATAATAATGAAGTTATTCTATGAAGAAAATCACCTAAACGAACATTTGTCAACTTCAAAAGTTGAGAACTTTCAATTTGTCAAACTTTGAAAGTTCAGACATTAACCTTATGTATGGGGGTCCTGCCATCCATTGTTTACAACTATATATGTGACCGTCTACGTGAAAACCGGGCACAACGCGGCGTGCGTAAATATCGAGAAAAGATCGATCGATTTCTTAAAAATGTATTGTTTCAAGCCCACGGAAGGGAACGGTTAGGTCTATTATAGTGGGAACGACTTAAGCTACGACGATAAAACTTGGAGAGCTCAATATCTGGACGCCGACTACTCTGTAAGTGCAAAAAAAAATTTTCGAAGGGTGCCGCGTTGTGCCTGGTTTTCCTATAGACGGTCACATATAATATACAATAAATATCCACACTAAATATCATCACAATGTTATCTTGAAATAACTCACATTATCACATATAACTCACATTATCACATATAACTCACATTATCACATATAACTCACATTATCACATAGTGATATTTCATGGCTGTATGGCACAAGCTCATTACCAGAGTAGTTATAGCAACTGGGCCTGGGTACTAGTTTTCAGGGTTTTTACAGCTATATTTACTCTACAGGAGCCTACCAGCCTGGTTAGAGCAGCTGCTAAAATATCAGCTGAGGGTGTAGGGAGCCCCTAGTGAGTTTTACCACCAATTTTACACCAAGAGTTACCTACAACTTTCGTTCCGGATCCCGCTTTAAAGTGGGTGACGACCGGTCGGCTTCTCCGAATTTTAAAAAATAGTTACTTTATAGGTACAACCTTCAGATTGCATACACAAGTGCCCAATGCATTGGAGAAGCATCTAAAATTGCTTTCAGCCAGGACTGCTTCGACAGTAACTCGCAGCAGTTGCGTTTATTTCTTCCTCGGCAAAAAAAAAAAAACATCGGTTCTCCGTCGAATTTTTAAAAAAGTTACCTTATTCACAGCAGCTTCATTTATGGATCCAATCATCTCCAGAGCTTTGTAGAAGCAGCGAAAAATTGCTTGAGCCTAGTAGCCTTCCATAACACATTGAAACAACCGCTTCTTTGCCGACCAAGACTTTGCGGTTTGACTTACTGTCTTCTCCTTTTTTTATAAAATCGCCAGTTCAACTGGGGGCCTCCCCATTACGTACAGTCTTAGGTAATGCTTATTACATCATAGGAAAAAAGTGAGCGTGTCGTGTGATCCAGGTAACTATGCAAAAAAAATTTTTTTTTCAAAGTCGTTTTGGTAAGATGGCGTCTACCAGTTACAGTGCTGTGGAAGTTTTAGACTTGCTTGATGCTGACTCTAGCGACTCAGGATCAAGCGGAGAGGAGGGAGACGACATCTAGGGCTATAGGAGGCCCTGTATCAGGGTTGGTGGACCAGACCCTGTCAACTCTGATACTGAAAATGGGAGTTAAGAAGATGATCGAGGTAAGCTTGTCTTTCTCTCGAAAACTAGCAAGCTTCTATTGGGAAAGGACTTATTTATAGCTATATTGAGATAGAGTAAGCTGTTTAGCTATAATATATGTATATTTCATTGAGTTTTGAGATTTGAAAGTGGCTTGTGGTATTTTGAACAATTTGAAATTTTCAAAAAAATTAAAATTTTTTTTTACCACTTGTACTACTAGGACCAGATGTGAATGCAATCACCGACCCCGATTACGCAGATGAGGCGACAGGAGCAGAGTCTTCCAGTGATGAAGGAGAGGATACCGGACCTGAGTCTTCCAATGATGAAACAGACGAATAGGCAGCAGGTTCCAGTGATGAAGAAGAGGAAGTGGCTCCTCCTGCTCCGAGTTCTGGACGTCCTCGCGGTCGGAGAAGGCGGGAACCGAAGAAGAAGAGTCAGGTGGATGAGGTAGGGGGTTCACCTGTATCTTCTTTTTTCTAGTGTGTGTGTGTGTGTGTGTGTATGTGTGCGCATGCATTTGTGGAATGAGAGAGAGCAACCGTGGACAAACAGTATGTGGCGCTTCCGGATCCAACCTGAACTCTGGATCTTTTTGGATCGTGACTACTATGCCCATGTAAGTTGAATTTCATGTGTGTGTGTGTGTGTACACCAGTCAATTTATGTATATTAAAGTATACATTTATTTTTATGATCTATATTCACCTGTATCTTCTTTTTTCTTGTGTGTGTGTGTGTATATGTGTGTGCGTGCATTTGTGGAATGAGAGATAGCAACCATGGACAAACAGTATGTGTCACTTCCGGATACAACCTGGGAGAGAACGAACTCGGGTGGTCTGTTTCAGTCTGTGACATCATCCATGCCGGGTAAGTTGAATTTCATTTCAACTTACTGATATTTGGGTGTCCAGTTGGGGCGGAGGGGTGGGAACAAGAATGTCAGTGAAAAGTAATGACGGGGGAGGGGGGGCAATTCAGCGAGGCCAGCTGTTGTGTTACAAATATCATTGTTGTCTGTGTTTTTTTGGTATTATATGGAGGTTGTGGATCCTAACCTGGGAGGGATCGTTCAGTCTGTGACACCATCCATGCCGGGTAAGTTGAATTCCACGTGTGTGCTTGTACTGCTTTTCACTTTCAAATTACACTTTCTCAATACAACGATTGTTTCTCTCATGGACAGTGTGGAGTATACATACCAGGGGTTCATACAGTGGGAGTCTAGCCCTGGGATCCCCCCCCTAGAATTTTGGGAGTTGAATAGAAATGAACATTTTGGAAGCATTTATTTTTGGTCTGATATTGTATCCCATTATGTTCCTATCATAACTGAGCCATTTAGCGCATAGGACCGAACACTGATCATCAGTGTGAAGTATAGACTCTTATGCAAAGATGTGCATCAAAGTAGTGTAGGTTCCAAAAAATGGGTGTGGCGAAGTACACTCGAAGCCCCACCCCCCCCAATTAAATAGGATCATGAATAATTTTTTGTTTGTATTACAAATATCTTTGTTGTCTGTGTTTTTGTGTATATGAAATTGTTTTGTAGTGGAGCTCGACGTCCGATGGCACATGTTCCTTGTGGACACTCATAGATGTCTCCTACATCAGCACCAAACACAACAAACAACATATTTTATTGTTGAACAAATATAATATTTGTATAAAATACATCAAACAATATTATTTCTATTTTTTTTTTTTTTTATTGATGGGAAAAGTGGCATTTTTTGGGGAAATTTTTAAAATTTTTTTTTAAGTATTAGTAGATGGCCTAAATATTATTAAATTTTCTCAATCAAAAAATGAGGGGAATCCCAAACTCTTGTTCTATTTAGTGATATGGTTGCTATGGGGTTTTCCCAGCCAGCATCGAGTTAAAAAATAAAACGGGAATGCTCTATTCCGCGGTCGACGATTAGCGCGCGTCCAAACAATTCAGGAACGAGAGGGTTAAATTATGTATCATCTATACAAGTAATAAACATCTTTACTTTGTTCTTACGTCCAGTGTTATCAAAATCTATCTATTTACATTGAATATGCAATATAATTATCCCAACTCAGCTAAAACCACTAAAAAAATACTCTAGTGGACAATAGTAAAAACAGACATTACCAAGATAAATAAAACTATTACGTGCGAACACTAATAAAAATGACTCTAGTACGTGCTGACACAAATAAGAATGACTCTAGTACATGTGGGCACTAATAAGAATGACTCTAGTACATGCGGGCACTAAAAAGAATGACTCTAGTAAGTGTACACGCTAATAAAAACCCACAAGCCCACCTCAAAACCACTCAGATAGCCTCGAAGGACACAATTTTGCGACAGGAAGTGAAACTGGAAGTGACATCCGGTGACATGCCCACCAGTGAAGAAATAATTTGGCCTCAAGGACTTTGCCCATACGTCCAAAGATCACCTGATTAGTAAATAATTTCATCGGGTATCGTAATTTCCTTACAACAACAGCTACTACAATCAAACTGACACTAGCAAACACTAACTTAATCGAACATACTACAACTGACAGACACTAGTATGTGCTGACACTAATATGAGTAAATCTAGTATGTGATAACACTAATAAGGATGAATCTAGTACTTGATAACACTAATAAAAATGACTCTAGTACAGTGTAATCACTATGTGCATGCATGGTGTTAGCACGATGTGCGTGCACAGTAATAGTACTAGTGTGTGCACAGTGTTTGGTGTTAGCACTATGTGCGTGCACAGTAATAGTACTAGTGCGTGCACAGTGTTTGGTGTTAGCACTATGTGCGTCCACAGTAATAGTACTAGTGGTGCACAGTGTTTGGTGTTAGCACTATGTGCGTGTACAGTAATAGTACTAATGTGTGCACAGTGTTTGGTGTTAGCACTATGTGCGTGCACAGTAATAGTACTAGTGCGTGCACAGTAATAGTAATACTGCGTGCACAGTAATAGTACTACGTGCATGCACAGTAATAGTACTACGTGCATGCACAGTAATAGTACTATGTGTGTGCAGTGCTCGCACTACGTGCGTGCATGGTGTTAGCACTATGTGCGTGCACAGTAATAGTACTATGTGTGTGCATAGTGCTAGCACTATGTGCGTGCACAGTGTTAGTACTATGTGTGTGCAGTGTTAGCACTATGTGCGTGCAGTGTTAGTACTATGTGTGTGCACAGTGTTAGCACTGTGTGCGTGCAGTGTTAGTACTATGTGTGTGCACAGTGTTAGCACTATGTGCGTGCAGTGCTAGCACTATGTGCGTGCACAGTGTTAGCACTACATGCGTGCACAGTGCTAGCACTATGTGCGTGCACAGTGTTAGCACTATGTGTGTGCACAGTAGTAGTACTATGTGTGTGCACAGTGTTAGTACTATGTGTGTGCACAGTGCTAGCACTATGTGCGTGCAGTGTTAGCACTATGTGTGTGCACAGTAATAGTACTATGTGTGTGCACAGTGCTAGCACTATGTGCGTGCACAGTGTTAGTACTATGTGCGTGCACAGTGCTAGCACTATGTGCATGCACGGTGTTAGCACTATGTGCATGCACAGTGCTAGTACTATGTGCGTGCATAGTATTACGTGCGTGTAGAGTGTTAGCACTATGTGTGTGTGCACAGTGTTAGCACTTCGTGTGCAGTACTACTTCGTGAATGCAGTGTTAGTATTAGTATGTGTATGTACAGTGATAACAGTAGTGCATGCCTAGAGATTTACCATTATTCTCTTCTTCAATCAAGAACACCAGAACCTCAGTACAGATAGCAGCAGCCCAAGCACCATGAAATCTAGGAAATGGAAAAAAAGGGTTACTAGCAACTACAGCAACAAAAAGTAGACAATCTAACTAGTTAACAATTACCTTTTTTCTTTTTTCAGGAACACCAGATCCCCAGTTGTCATATCATATTGCAGCACTAGCATCATCAAAGCTAAACTGAAAGAGAGGGAAAAAAAAAGAACAAGTATTATAAGGGCTACTTACAACGAGAATAGGAAACTAGCTAGCTAAAAAATCACCACCCAGTCTTCAGCATAGCAAGATACTAACTAACTATCCTCTTATAACAAGAAAGACAAGCTCACTAACCTTTTTTCCACCGGCAGTGTTGTTGAGAGAATAACTCCTCGTTGATGTTTCTACGCAATGCGCGCCGTAAAAACCTATAGTACGCGGAGAGTGCGGTAGAATACGGAATCATTGCTGCCACGCCTTAGCAACGACTAAGAGGCTAAAAATCTTGATTTTATTGAAAAGTTTATAGCTTGCGTAAATGAAGATGTATAGTATATTATCTCGGGAACGGTTAGAGCGTGGACTTTTAAACTTGGAAGATTATATTTTCAGACGTAGGCGAGCCCATTTCTGTGAAAAATAAATAAATAAATGACGCTCCCCTCTTTGTGCCCAATTTTCCCATAGATAGTCATATATTATATATATAATACTAGGATAATGACATCAACTTAATCTATACTTTCATTTAACTCCAAAAAATACAATGTCCCTCAACTTTTTTTCCACTTGGGTGCCATCTAATCTATTGTCTTCCATAAATGGTCAGTTACAATTATTGAAATAATCAGCTCAGTTTGATGAATGAAAATAGCTCAGATACGTGTTATTTTGAGTTGGCTATTGCTTCTTAAAGTTTACTTGCTGTGATATAGTTCAAACATATATCTTGATGGAGTAGAGATTCCTGTTCAGCAGGAGTAACAACAGTAAGGAAAAGCACACCGTCTATAAGAGAGGTACTCAGAAGAAATAAGCAATGAAGAGTCAATTTGAGCAGTGCCATCTCCTAAGGGGCAGTCTTCACAGAGCTTTCAGCATTCAGCTCTGAAAAACTTCAGCGCTTCATCTTGACACTCTTCTTTTAGCGCCAACAAAGATTCTGACCCTTCATAAATACTACATTGAATTTTTCACACTTGGAAGTCATGGGTTGTCATAGCTCAGTAGTTCGAGCACTAGTGGCTAAAGGCAGGGTTCCTGGGTTTGATTTCTTAGCGACAACTGAGATGTTTTTCACATTTTGCCTTTGTTTGTTTTTAAACCCCTTAATAAGTGAGAAAGATTCAATCTCCTTAAATTTTGAAACACAATTAGATTAGAAGACTAATTTGAAACCTAAAGCTTTCCAAGCTAGCCACAGGGAATTGGCAACCCCCCCCCCCCCTAAAATGTTGTACATGTATCTGCTATAGTCCAGCTTTGATACAGTAAAACTAGAAAGCATTACACAATGGCTCTAAGTGTGACTGCATGATAGTAGAAAGTCACAGCCTCACTCTTACTTAGCAGTTAGGTAAGAGATAAGAAACAATAAAGACTTTTACCTTTACTTATATTTTTTTGTGTATAGACACGCATCAAATTGGCTACAAACCTACTTTTTGCACCTACCTGGCATAACGTCCCAGTCTGTAGTAGCTACCAACTGATTAAAGAGGCTTGAACGAAACACAACTGGCTATACACTTTTGCGGGTATACCCAAATAACCGCAAAACAGTATCACGTGACACAAGACTTCCTTTGTCCCCAACACTGGAATGTAGAATGTAGACCTCTAAGTGCATTTAGATTAGGTTATAATTCCAACCGGCGGTATGGGACGTGTATCAGAATTCATTTTTCGCCTAGTGGGAGATAAGAGTTGTTCACCGTTATTCAATTGTCTGTATGGGCTGCGTACGGAAAGCTAGCTATAGCTGCGGGAGTTGTCCGAGTTGCTACAAGCTAGGCGAAGTGGTGAATTGGGGAAGTGGTGATATCTTGGTAGCTAACGGGGAGGGCGAGTGAGTAATGGCAGAGAAACTAGAGAAAGTTTAGAATAAAAAAAGAACTAGTGAAGTATAATGATAGCGAAGATGGACGTTGGATGAATGATACGGATGAATATAATTATTACTGAAAAGAAACGATCAAGAAGTCGAAATAGCATAGGGTGTGGACATATGCCCATTTTTTTGTTTGGATATATATATATTAACGGTGACATCACTTTTTTTAGGGTGAATTACTTCATGTGGCAGTTACTAGCAAACTATGTAGCTATTATGTATTAAGCCACAGATATCCTATGGTTTTTCTCCTTTTGAAATAATGTATGATCGTCAGGTTCATTGACTCTTGGATGTCTTGAAGAAATTATGGCAAAGTAGCAAGAAAAGTATAGAAAGTATATTATTCATATGTAATTTGGAACTATTGCAGATACGAATTTGGAATCAGCACAATGTGAGCCAAATCAATACAAAAGATATTGGTAATTCCAAGAATGTGACAAAGTTCTGTTGTCACAGCCAATTACTGCTAGCAACTTGATGGCCCGTGATAAAACCTGTTAGAATCAGAATAGTGAGGAAAAAGGAAACCAGCATGTATCACTTTTTAATTTAAATGCCAGGATATAGGAAGAATCAGAGCATATTATCATGTCCACTAAGAAATTAGTAGCACCAAGTACAATAAGGTGTTAGAGCAGATAAAGTGGAGGATTATGATATTCTTTACTAGAAGAAAGAGGGGAAGAACAGCCTTGGAGTGGCAGTACACTGTCTGTTCAAAATTAGCGTAATTATTCCTAACACATATCAAGATACTTAAGAAATGGAAATGATATCAATGTTAACACATTTGTGCCATTATCTCATTCATAACATAAGCAATATGTGGTATTGCTAATTAAAATAATATAATCTATTTGTTTTCTTAGTGCATATAATAATACATCATATCAATTATCTCAGGTTTATTTGGATAGAAATAGCTTGCAATGGAAAAATTATTGAAGTTTGCTAATAACTTCAAAAGTAGTATTTTTCAACTGTGAATACTGCTACATATTAATGTTTCTGTTAAGTAGGGATAGTTTATTGTTTAGATAAATAAGTCAGCATGGGGAAAACATATTTGAACCACAACTTAGCCTCTGGTGGTACAAATTATATTCATTACTTAGGTTATGTACACGAATATCCCTCTGTGTAAACATGCAATTAAAATATCAATAACTGACCTTATAAAAACAGCAAGTTGTTATTGCACATAGTTACTCTTGCCTATAGAACCGTGTTCACACACCCACACATACCCACATTCACATCTATATAAAGTAAAGGATACAATGTGGTCATGTAGGGCAGACTAAAAGGAAAAACATTGAATAGCTTTGAGTCCATAGTAAAGTCATTTGGCTAAAGTAGAGAATGATACAAACATAGGATATGCATTAGATTACAAGGATACTACAATCTCAAATATTTTTACTAGAAGTGTATTGTTCTTGAATTGAAATATACACTGTTAAAAATAGGGTGTTTGGGTAACATAGTTTTGGTGTTAAATAGGAGGCACTGCCTGGACACCCCAGTTTAAAGTGTAATATTGTCTCCTTAGTTATTCACAACTAAAATAAAAAATGAAGAAACTAATGGATATAAAGCTATCATTTAATAAGCTCAGTTGGTAAAGTATGCATTGGTGTAGAAGTTATAAGGGCTCAAAGTGGGATGTCCAGACAGCGCCTCCTGGCAAACATCAAGTGAGATGTTATTTAAGCACCCCATATTAACAGTGTATTTGTGCTCATAACGTATTCACTGGTCACCACCACTCTACAATACAGATAAATATTTTTTAGCTAATTTATAACTTCACAATAATAATTTTAAAGCTTTTTTTACTCATTAGATGTATTCGCCACCTTGCATCACTTACCCGCTAGGCAAAGTTGTGGCGAAATTCCAGGGAAACCCTATTTAGCAATGGTATCGTATATGTGCTGTATAGCTATAGTATTCTTCACTTGCATTACACTCTTTAAGAATTTTGAAATGTTTATTAGCTAATGTCATAATGAGACAGCTATTATTTGGAAAAGTTGGTAAATGGGAAAAAATTGAATAATTATAAACTGTGCTTATTTATACCAATCTCTTGATTCTTTTGAAAATTACAGTCACGATTATTAAGGTGTTACTGTTTTGAGTAGTAAAAATATTAAGTTGCATAATAATAACAGGACATGTATTAGTTATGTTACAACCCCTAATTCATTCCACATATCTGGCAAAGCAGACCAGAAGTCAGGATCAATGACTAAGGCTATGCTGAACCTAACAACATCACATTCCGTTCGGCTAGTTTCCGACAACAATACATATGAAAAATAGTGACTAGGTCCAAATTGAAGGCATATTCTGAATTTTCTGAAGGCACTTTGAGACGGGTCAATTGTGCTTTAATATGAAATTTAGCACACCTCAGTTATAATATATTCTTGATAATATTTTTGGCTAATAGGGACATTGTAGATTCATTCCGTGGGGTGTGTGGCATGTATTTTCACAATTATTGCTATTGAGATTAAAGAAATTGTTGATTTCAAGTTTCATTTTGGGTACTGCAAACTTAATGTTAAGTTATACAAAATAGTATCAGTGATGATTTAGCAGCTGTGCCAGAAGATTGTGGGAAGGTGCTAATTTTCACATATTAATGCTCCTATGATCAAAAACAGCTGCATACTGATAGGTCACAGGAGGAGAAACAAAGGTAAGCATGAAGGTTTAAGCACAGAGGTTTAGGTCAGGCAGCCATTTATTAACAACAGGACAAGTCTTACGCATGTAAATATTCTATGCTGAAACATAACACAATGAACGTTTTGGTTAAAATCACAAGACCATTATAGTTGTGGTTTAAACATTGTACTCCACAAGTTGAAGATGTATGCAGCAAGGCTTATTGAACTCTTCTCCTAATTAGGCCATCAATTCGAATTTCAGCCAGCACAGGTATAAATAACAATTCTCTAGACCTAATCATGCCTCACTCAACTTTGTATTCAGGCCAGGCTGTTTAAACCACGCTGTACAGTTCTCCAAAAAATGAATTTATTATTTATTTTATGTGATAGATGACTACAAGTATGAAGAAGCATACAAACACTTCATTGTTTCCAAGGAGGTTCTGGAGCTTCTGTCTTTAAAGCTTATGTTTCTTGGTCCACCACGACAAGGCAAGAGTACAACTCGCTGTAGAGGAACAGATTCATGGTGGATTCCCAGCAATAGTGGAATCCACTCACTAGAATTTCAGACGGTTTGTTTAGGATATATCCATGTTCGTTATCTGTTTGGTCACTATCCCATGTTCACCTGCAGTTCTCAAATATGTCTCAGTCATCTATTTACACTATATTTTACACTCCTTTAGTCCCAAACAGTTCTGTATATATGTGGCTGTTCTGCTCTTTCTGTGCAGTCTGTCTGTTTGGTTACAACTCACAAGCTAAACTGTTTAACCAGAAAACTTGGGTGACTAGCTACATCGGTTACAGGCGGGCCCTCAACCACGACAACCTCCACGTACTAGCTAGGAACCGAGTGACAACTCAGGTGGCAGCGAACAATTTCTACCACATATGCAACTCGCCAACCTGAAACTGTCACAAGGTTTTGGTTTCTTCCTTAGCCCTCTCTCTGACTTTAACCTGCTGCACATTCCATCCCATAAAATATTAAATTTTTCTTGGTGTAAAGCCTAATAATCAGACACATTCTGTGATAGACTTTGGGTGGTATTGATAACAAAGGCCAAAAATAACAGAACGTGCACGATTTGAGAAGATCGATGCATGAAACTCCATTATTTCAGTAGGAGAGTATTCTTATACATGTACAATGAGATGTCCTTGTGAGAAAAATACATCCAAAAAATCTTGTAAGTCTACTAAAATATTGATTCTAATTGATTGTAATTAGATGAAGAACTAGTTATACTTACAATGTGTGTATATTGAGTCATTCTTTTTCTGGTATTGTATTCAAGCTATATGAGTATGAGGAAATAATGAAGCTACAGAATATAATGGATGGTGTAAATAATTCAACAATCTTTGAATCTTCTTCTGATGAGTTTTAGTGCTTCAGTATGCAGGCATCATAGCTAGTGGCTACTTGTTATTGCAAAAAATATATCAAAGTGTAAATTTCATCGGTCATCTTAAACGTTTTAATGATAGTTTTAAAAGTTGTTATTATGATCCCTGAACATTATTCAAGTTTAGTTTTTGCTGTTCCATACATTTGATTTTACCACCTTAATGTTTGGATCAATTCACTAGCTAATTGTATGGAAATCATCTCTACACATTCCAGATAGCACTTCCACTAATTATTAGAGCTCAGACTTGGAAAGTAAGCCAGAACCAAAGGTTATAGTTAACTAGGCACAAGTATTATTATCTATAGAGCTCAGGATACTGAAATATGACAAAAGGAACATTACATTTACTTGTAGTATGAGTGTTACTACAAAAACGTCATAATACCAGAACAGCTTAACTCATTTCATCTTGTCCAGTTATAAGTCAGTTATCTAAGTACATTATAATTATACAATTAAATAAAATTTTAAAAATGAACCCAAATGTTAATTAAATTTTTGTGGCTTATTTCTAGGGAAACTGGCTGTCAAAATATATAAGCTCACAAGCTACAATATGATATATCATTGTTGGGTAATATCCTCAATAGAATTTGATTACCATAACTTTTTAAAAAATTTCTATCATCTGCTTGGAAAAAAATATTCACCGGTGAATGGTACACCTAATAATTATATTTATAGCAATATAATTATAATTACATTTTATGCAAGTTTTATGGAAAAAAAATTGTTGTGTATGTTACAGCCTACACTTCATTAAAATGGCAGAAGTTGGACTCTAACAGTGTGGCAGCAGTTATCATTTGAAGGTGAGTGAATCAAACACAAGATACATTTCTCTTATTACCGTATAGCAGGTATATTTTATGGGTAAAAACTATCACAGATTTGAATTTAGTTAAGTATTAGTGGGTTATATAATTGCTTCAAGTTAGCATTTTAATAATCTATGGATAAAAACAGCCACTTCGTTCATTATCTGGCCATCCATGGTAGTCTGTCTATCGGCCGGATTTGAAAACACTTTTTACATTATACATGTTACTCATACAATTAAGTGTGAACTTTATACATGTAGTAGGCACTTATTGGCTCATGTGACATTTTTGACAACCCAGCTTCTTGTTTGCTGTTAATGATTCTTACAGCGGTGCCTTAAAAGGTGCTAATTATTGGACGGCGGCAACTAAGATTTTTTCACATTTTTCCTTTGCTTTTTTCCAGACCCCTTTAGTGAGAAAGTTTCAGTCTTACTTGATCTTATTTAACCAACACAATTACTATACAAGAATACATCATATTTAAAACATTTTGACAGTGTATTGCATGAAGTTTTATAATTATTTTCCCTGCAGATTTCAACTAAAAAAACATAAATACTGAGATACAGGTAAATCTTAGTTATGGGCACCTCTCTGACCCACCCAAGATAACAGAAGATTTACTGCATGTCACAACTTTAGTGACACAGTTCACACACATACACACACACGTGTACACACACACACACATACACACACATTATTGTGGTAATCACATGTTATGTTCATGTGATATAGCTTGTGCCAGTATATATTTTGCAAACTTAACCACTTCTGAGTTAGCTAGTTTGTTGGTTTTATTGCTGAATTGTACGTTTTGATAATGTGAATAGATGCCAAATTTTCTAATATCTGATTAAAATTTATTTTATTTTATCTAGATGGCACAGTTTTTTTTTATATTACCCCAAAAGTTACATCTTCACAATTACATTTATCATTACCTTTCTGACTTGTTGCATACAGTAGGCTCCAAAAATAACTCCCGGATTCCGTTGTAGTATTGCTGTAAAATGATAGTTTTTAAACCATAGTTTTTACCATTATGTTCCATACGCTAAATGGTAAGAAAAAGTTGTAAGCTTTTTTGTCGATTTACTAATATTTTCTAGCTAGAAACTCTTACATAGCTATATCAGCAAGCTAGGGCTTTGTATCAAAATGCTATCGGGATAGTGCAAAAACTCTCGTACAAAAATTTAACTTGCTTAATAAAACTGCTCACTGTAGTTTTGATGGGCATATCATTTTAACCAGGTCCACACATCATAAGTCTTCTGTTAGCTACTGCGTGACCTCAATGTGTAAAAGTAGAAACCCATGAAGGCCCTAACATTGAGATAACATGGATACCATGAGGTAGTAGAACTAAGAATTTTCTGTGAAACAACTTGGAACTGGATGGCTTCAATTTTTTACCCCAAAAGCTCCAAGAGCCTATAAGCAAAAATTGGAATGTTATATTGGATAAACTCTATTTCTTAGAGCGAGGCATATGATGAATGGGAAATATTAAAACAATAATGCAGTCGAACGGAACAGCTGTATTGTACCATTTTTTCCATGTTTTTTTTTATCATGTGACGGCCATCCTATAGAAGAACAAATTCTGGAACTTTGTTGTGCCTACTGTTAGTATGGTTCAGCATTATTATCGAGCGAGTGAGATACACTGCTAGGGGTGGACAATTGAAAATCGGGTATATGTTAAATATAATATATATATATATATATATATATAAGATCATTTGTTGGTTGTCAAGTGCCACTGGTAGTCAGGATGGCTTATTTTTAATACTTAATACTAAGGAAGCTACCACTACTCGGGGGGGGGGGGGGGGGGGG
>WLWI01002164.1_pt1 | contig 16988 bp, 9 predicted proteins | sample 6701501 | NCBI WGS metagenome assembly WLWI01 (sample SAMN12718690, study PRJNA515312) | sponge metagenome | isolation source: marine sponge | host: Mycale hentscheli | place: New Zealand: South Island, Marlborough, Capsize Point | collected 2014-11-01
AACAACTCACATACTAGACAACAAAGTATTGTCACTTATTCAGGTCTGAGGAATACTACAGCTCTAATAAATGTGTCTCACTCCTTCTGTGATGTGTTCTACTTGTGGGTGAGGGCAACTAACAATGTTGGAGAGAGCAATAGGAGCCAAGTAACCATGTGGATACCTCCTTATCTGCCATCTTTCTTACCTTTGTCATTCACACACATGCTCTCTAGGACTGATAATAGACTGTATTTGTCAGTAGCTGTCCAGGTAATGCCAGTGAACATATAACATCACAATCACTCTAATTTACTCTGTTGAGCAGGTTCCTGAAATCTGTCCTGAGTATAATAAGGCCACATTTGAAGTGGTGCTGAAAAATACAACTGACACTTACAGAATGTGGAAGCAAAATGGACTACAGGAGGCCAGAGAGCAGATAGCTGCCGGCCAGGTCTATTTACTGCATGTCCAGTCTAATGGAGAACAACTAACACCACAACAAAAATTTGGTGAGAAGTTCATGCTTATAATATGGTAGGTTATTTGTGAATTTTAAAAATTGAATGAGGACAAGGCATAGCTCCTAATTTTTGAGTTACAAATTCTTTTAAAAAAATTATTATAAAATAGTTTAGTGGTTTGTCACTTCAGATGGCATGCGATTTTGAAAATTTTGCTGAGATTTCACAATTATTGGGGTCAATGATATAAGTCAGTCCCATTGAGATTTTTTGTCAAGTTAAAACTTGTTTTGCTATATTTTCAAGATTTTAAATATAATATTGATACAATTATACAATGTCACCCTCTCATGCAATTATCTAGCTTTTTCAATTTTGTAAGATAGATTTAGAGCTTTAATATTAGCAGCTTCATAATATCCAAAAAAAACTAATAATTTTACAGAAGCAGTTGCTACAATCGTTTGTCTGAGGTAACTTCAATAATCACTCAATCACTCTCAATTAAACCATCCCCCCAATAGGTCTATCACAATCAACCATTTTATGTCCATAAGGGTCAGTATGGCAGCAACAACATTATACCTTGATGGAATACAAAAAAAATTGTTTCTGGCTCCTAGAGTTTAATTCTTTGCAGCTAGAAAGGCTCCAATTTTTTTTAGCTCCTGACGTTTATACAAACAACATTTCTCTCTGTTAAGAAACTAGAACACCTCTTATCCACAATTATTTGATCCTGATTGCTTAGAAATATTAACAAATACAATCATTCTGGGGTGGACACTCATTGACTACTTTGAACATTGCCATTTATGTATATTTATTCCACCTTAGATATCTTACAATGATATCTTTAGGTACATGACCCTTGAAATAACTCATGATATTTCAAGCTGTTATTGCATGCTGCCTAGTAGTTATAGCAACCAGCCAAATTAGCCACTTATACCTGTTTTACAGCTATCTCTCTCAGGAGCAGCCTAGTCAACCAAGTTAGAGCACCTGCTAAAATATCAGCTGGGTGTGTGGGGAGCCCTTTGAACCAACTTTACCAGTGAGTGAGTTATCAGTCCCAGTACCAACTACAGTAGTGAAGATATCTAGTGCAGAATAAACTACTTATTTTGCACTCAGCAGAGAGATAGGTTAGATATTTTACTCGCAGGCTTTATTTTGACTCGCCTCTGGAAATCAATTAGCCTGCTTGTGAAATAATTCAACATATCACAGTCTGACTCATGTAATAAGTTCTATTAATTATGTATATATACCAAAGTCTAAATTGAGACTCTGTCAGTGAGAGTTTCGCTTCGCTCGCACTAGTTTTGCAACAAGGTGTACCATAGCTATAATCACCACTCAACACTAATTAACAACACTTTGCACACGCGCTAATTTGTACATGCAGTATAGTAGACTATTTTTAATAACAAGATTGCTAAGTAATATTAAAAGTTCACTTTTTTCAAAGAAAATGAAGCTGGCTGTCCTTTTGAAACTAACAGTATATGACCTTAGTGATATCCACCACTGGCAAGCTTCAGCATGGATAATACTACAGTGTTAAAAAATTCATTCACTCTGGAGTCCTATAAATGAAACGTATGTAACCTTTAAAACGAAACCGAAAGGTGAGGAAGTTCAAAGGTTTCAGAATTCAATTCAAGATGATACTAGAGATTATTAAAGTGATTAATGAAGAGGTGTGTGACTTGTGCAAGAAGTCAAAGTAGTATGAGGAGTTAAACGACAAGCTACAAAACATTTATTAAATACTTTTCTCACTCTATCATTATAAAACAACGGAAGTCCAAGATCAAATTTGTCAAAGACAGTGTCAAAGCATTTGACTTGATTATAATTGCACTACTTAAACTTTAAATTGTTACAGTATTTTTATTGAATATAATTGGTGCAATTATTCTGTTAAATCACTTGTCTAGTCATATTAAGTTGCGCTCACTTGTCTTTCAATCATAGTAAGTTACACTGGATGGTATTTAATATTCAAGTATATTCATAATAACGTGATGTTTTTATTCAAAATGTGTGATGTGAAAGCAGCCATTTATTATAGTTAAAGTATTTTTAAAATCCTTTTTATTGTTATCTCATCTACACAGTGGCTAGTGATGTCCAAGACATAGATGTATGCTTTCAAGGTGACTCATTAATAATTCAGTGTATATTCATAACTGGTGCTACAGTTAATGGATGTGGCTATGCATTGGAGGGTGCAATTAACACATTGGGATATATACCCAGGAATATCAAGAAAGAAATTCCACTGAATGTAAACGGTTACATCAGCTCTATTGGTTACATCAGCTCTATCGTCTATGATGCTAGAAGTCAAACTGATATTTCTAGCTCACAAATTGCCATAAGAAAAATTATTTCGAATATTGCCTGCCCATCAACTGATTCATCTACAGTGGGTGAAACAACCACCAAAAGAGATACACCTACCACGACAAAACATTTACCCGTTAAGGGAGGATTTGCAGACAGCATTTCAATTTGGCTGTTATCCACATTTATGTATTACAGTTGGTACATATACTTTTAGCAAAACATTTGATATCTAAACACAAGAACTTATTAAATTCTTAATAGCTAATTGTAATCACTGAATAGTTTCCAAAAAGTAGTTATCATTAGAGGAAAATTTTAATATAATGAGCCTGATTAACAATTGCTGGTTTCAAACTTTGCTAGCTTCTGCTGTCAAATTCTGGTAATAAGTTTGACACAAGTTCACAGTATGCTTTGGGTTAAGAAACATTAAAACTTCATTTCAATTTAAGCATGTAAGAGATTCATTTTGTGCATGTATGTACATAGTAGCAGGGGCATAGGCTGAATGTTTCAAAAAATGTTAGGACCTTTACAGACTGTCAGGTTGGAAGTGGTAAAACAAAATCTCATTTTCCTTTATCAAGGTCAAAATTTTAGTTAATGTAGAAACACTTTTATTTAAACAAACAAAATCTCTCTGAGTTGAGAAATGGATTGTGAGCGGGCATAACTCCACTCACTACAGGGCTATAAGGTGAAGGACCAGCCACCTGACCGTGTCCAGGTAGAGCACAACAGCCAAGGCACGACCAGTTGACACCAGTATCCAGCTGATAACCAAAGCCCAAGCTGACCGGAGGTTGAGTGAGGTTGAGTTAATTGGTGGCTGGCTTGGACGACGACTCTCTAGTTACCAGCAAGATGGGAGCTGCTACGAAGGTGCAACTCGGTGATAAATTTCGTTACTGACAAAGTCCCCAGTTACAAATATTACTTTTAAAACACCCAGGAATGATAAATATTGTCTGTTTATATAGAGAGTGAGATGTGCTAGCTTATAGATAGATAATGATGGAATGTATGCATTATTGTAACTATGAATGAAACCTTAAAACGTTACTATGGAAATGTTTGTTGTTTCAGGGTGCAGGACTTGCTGTCTCCAGTTATAGAGGTAAGGGGGAGGGGCTGCCTGAGCAGAGGTTCCGACAGGGAGCTACCTGAATAGATTGATCTTCTACCACATGTTGTTGAACAATTGTGACACCTATTATAGCTACCAGATAATGATGAAACCAATATCTACACAAAATTACTAAAAGTACATAAAGGAGTGAGGGAAACAGTGGAATTGTAGATGTTTAATTCTTTAGCCGATCAATACTTGTACATTAAATATGTGGCTTGTTTCAATTAGCTACTAATGCATTAAAATTTATGAAAATCATTAATTTTAAATGGAGGGAACTACTTATGGTCTGTGAGCGCTGTGTGAGGGCGCTAATTAAAAGACGGCGCTTATTTAGGGTGGCCGCACATAGCAAAGTGCACTGCCTGTATCATTCGGACATTATTCCCCTCCAATATCCCACCATTTCTGTGACACTAGCGTAAATTTGTTCCATCAGAAAGTAACACTAGCTAGTTAGATGTTTATGTAAGTGTTTCTTCCCAGTAAATTCGTTCCACCTTGTGAAAACACCAGCTAATGTATGCCCCTCACACCCAGGTAAATTGTAGCCTACAGTGCAAGCCAGCTCTGGCATCCTTTGAAATCAATACCTCCTAAAGCAGAAAAAGATAGATGATAGAGCCTGAATCCACCTGGATCAAGAAAGAATGCTGTGTATATTTTTTAGTTACAATAAAAGTTGTTTTTATCACGTAAGTTTTTGGCAGTATTAGAGAATCATCTTTGAATTAATCATCACAAAATTGTATGGGTTTATAAAGTAAATGATATTATTTTTACATTTAATAATATCAATATAATATTACTTTACTTTTCTGATACTCAGAAAATTGCTGCTAACAATGATGGAAACAATGTGGTAAGGTCAAGAAAGTTTTCTCAGTCATTCCAAGTTAAATACAATGATCAGAGTGCTGAATTTAATAGAACCTATGTTTAGATCTACAATAAATTTTGTGTTACTGTGTCCTTTTTGGTTTGTTATGGAAGACTTTTAAGTTATAAGTTAGCGTTTATTTTTAAATTAGTTTAATACATTTTCATTTTTTTATGACTTGATAAGCATTAGGAAAGAAAGAGACAGGTGTGATATTTAAATTGACAAGGACTTTGATGGAGAAACAATAAAAGGTAAGCAAAAGTTATATTCACAGATATGATACTAGTATAGTCAACTATAATATTATTGTATTGTGACTCAAGTTATTTCTTTATCTATAGATGTGAAGGCTGAAGGTATTGTTTATTTCACTCCTTTTGCACAACTATCCCGCTGGTTGTATTTTACCTAACTGACTTCGGTCATACTTCATTACGTCATTTTCTGGCTTTGGTTACTGATTTACTGAATTGATATTTGTGTTTAATGCATTTTCTACATCTTAAATCTGTTTTCTTTCTTTGAATGTTGTTGTCAACTAAAATGAATGTTACACGAAAACATTTTCTGTAATTTTAAAAAATTATATAACTTGCTGTAATTAAGAAGTAATTTATTGTTGGGTGTAAGTCTCTACAGTAATCTTACATGCGGGTGTATTTTGATGTAACATTATCTTAAAATTACATAAATTTTACACAACCAACATTCAGATTATATAAGTCTTTATATCTACATGGGTGTACACATATAAAAGATAAAGAGAAGAAGAAGAGACAGTGTGTGTGTATGTGTGTCGTGTTAAGAACGTATGGGTGGGGTGAATATAGTCACGAGTACTTTGTGTGTCATGAGTGCTAATGGATTGCTATGTTTGTATTTTTGTGAGTTACTGTAGCAGAGCAGGAACTTTACAGTGTTTTGTGTATTTATAGGTGGAGCTTGGTGTTTATATAAAAACCCTTGTTCCACTTTGTCAATTCAGTCTTGGTTCATGTCACGAAATTCATTGTGTGCATTCTTTATTAAAGTAATTTAATATAATCTTAATGTTCGTCGTTGGTAGCTAGAGAGGACCTTGTTTCTGGTGGCAGCAATTATTTTGCCATCATCAGGTGTGAGCAAACCAAGCAGAGAGACAACTCTCCTGAGCAAGCTCACAATCTACAAAACAAGTGTTGTAAGTGGTAAAGTTCCTAGCAATTATGCTTCAGAACTTCCATAATATTTTCTTTCTAGTTACTGGAAACAAAAGCTGTATACAGTATATAGTATATCACAGAACAACTCTCCAGAAACTGGCAAGAAAATAATATGGAAGTTCTAAAGCAATTGCTAGGAACTCTACAATTTCCTGACAGCTCTATTCTAGACCTTCATTATAGAGGTCAAAATGGAGAGCTGTTGCTTTGAACAATAGTTCATTTTGATAGAGATAAAGATTTCACTTGTGGAATCAATCCAAATGTTGATGGTGCACAATTTCAAGTCAGTTAGATTCGTTACATCAAAATACACCTGTAAGATTTCTGTAGGCCTATTACTTAGTTGTAGTCAAGCTATGCAGTTAATTCACATAATTTACTTATACATAACCTATATCAGTTATATGTTCATAACAACTACAATTGAATGTTCTCACTAATTGCAGAATGCGCAATGATTTCCAGCGTCCACAGCTCTCCTTTTAGCTGTAGGACGAATTTAGCAATCAATGGTGCGCAGGCAATCAACGTTCCCTTGTCAATCTTAACAGACGGAGATCGTTGTGAAGTTGGTTGTGAAGTATATACAACCTTTAGTTAACACTGACATTCTAAACTATATTACCTGCCATGTGCTTCAATTGTTGTTTACTTTTTCAAACAACAACATAATAATATTGCGCTTCTGTAAGACTTTTATCAATGATGTATCACTCTTTGGTTCAGATTGTGTCACTAATCAAAGCATTTTAGTCTATAATAGTTTCTCACAAAATTCTCCAACCATCTCTTTATTGGTAAGTATCTGTGATCTCTTGGTTTGATATGGTATTTGTGATCTCTTTTTGGTAAAGTATGTGATCTCTAGGTATGGTAAGGTATGAGTGATCTTTTGGTGTTGTAAAGTCTGTTGATAAATTATGTGTGATATTTTACTTTGGTAAAGTAGGGTGTGATAAAATGGAAACCAATTAGGTTGCATTATTTTTTATCTATTTGTGGCATAAGGTGTATTTTTGTTATTGTTGTTTTAACTTTGGCTAATCATTTGTGTGTGAGTATTTTTTCAATTTGGTAAGTATTTTTGCTTTTAAATCTGATTAAGTATCTGTGACTATTTGTATTAGGTAAAGTATTCACATTCCTTGTTACGTATGTACAATCTTTAGTTTGGTAAAGAATGTTTAGTATATTTTTTATCCGTGATCTTTTTTGTGATATCTGGATATGTCAATAATGGTCTATTATTTTGTGAGTATTATGTCTTCAGGTATCTGCTCTGTAACTGGCTGAAGTAAACAATTCCGCTACATCTGACTGTTATTGATCATTTAATTCATAGTAGCCAATTTGGAGTATACAAGTATCTTTAAAGATTATTTACATGGGAATATATTTGAGTTGTTTCATAAAGACAGTTAACATGGAATGAACTGGATGAAACATGCCAAGCACATGAGAATACTGGATGATTTCTGAATGATTCATAGTTTACATGACATTTACCAGGTAGTACGCATAATGGTGCAAGTTTACATAAATATACAAGGAACGCATGTTAAATAATGCATAGTAGTATAAGGGTCTATATTTAGGCTACTGAAAACTAAACATGAGGAACTGAAACTTAAGCTGTGAGATGTAACTCAAAGCTCTCTTCTCTTTAGCCTAATCTTAATCATTTTGTAGATCACGACATCTGAATGAGCTTCCAGCTTGTCATTAAGAAAGATATTGTCATTGCAAAAATACTTTGTAGTTGTTACACTGTATTTTAACTACTATAGCCATGTTTATTCTACAGTAAACCCTTTTAGCTAGCTGTATTATGATAGCTACATTTTAACATTTCAAACGTTATCTCAAATAGACATAATTAATCATCAAATTGGCTGAACATAAAATGATAGTGGTCTTAATCTCCTGGTGACCTTCATTGTTAAGCAGATCTTCATTGGTGGATATTTTCCTCAATGTGCTTACATCTTTTCCTTGAAAAAGATGACTAAATACAGGAGTGGTATTTGTTTCCTCATGTTCTATATCCTGTAGTTGGTCTTCAGTAGTGGAAATATCGTGCACTGGGCTTACATTAGTCAAACAAGGTGTAGGTATGTCACTATTTATGTATATTCCGGCTTAATCCATTTTCTACATCTTGAATTTGTATTCTTTCTGTGACATTTTTATGATATAATACTATGGCTATGATAATAGTGATAGTGAATGCAACAATCCCCAAACTAATCAGTGAAGAAGCAAATATGGCAGCAAGACGTTGGTGACTGTTGTTTCCATATTTAGGTTTGTTTGCATCTTCTTTATACAAAACTGATGCTTCTGAGATAACTTTATCTCCTAATGTTAAAAATGTATATATTATATTTACCACTTTATGCATACAATCAGACTGCAAATGCAAAGTCAATAGTTTGTAAATTGTTAAGTATTATAGTCACAATAAAGCCATTTAAATAATTTCTTAAGACATACTTTGATGCTTGCATGTACTGAATAATGTACTCTAAAAGTTGTCACAGAATACTGAAACATTATTTATATGTAAGTCACAATATTTGTATTTATAAAACATCTTACATCCCTGACAGTGTCTTAATTTACTTTGCTTGCTTGTTCCTTAATTTATATACATACCTGCAAATGCTCTGAGATGGCTCAACAGAATGTATTAGTTCCATATTTAGATCCTTCTTTTCTAATGAATAAAATATGATGTATTATGGCCATTTAATACCTATATTATTTTTTGCGAAAAATTTATTAATTGCATAGCTACACCAAAAAATAAATAAAAGTAAGATATAACTAGCGATTTGTTTGAGCACAAATGGCGAGCGAGCATAAAACTACATTATTGCTTAATGACTGATTTTAACTTATAACACTCAAGCTACTAAAAACGTAGAGTCTTTATAATACGTATTACGTTAAAGGCATTCGATGCTATAGTAACCACTCCCCACAACTGTTTGAATTGGGAAAAAATCAAGTCACGCTATTTAAACTTTTTCTTTGTGATATTCTTAGTAGTAGCTGTAACACACAATATATCCACACACAACTGAACATGCCTACACAAGATTTACATCTGTGGATAGTCTAGTGTACAATGAATTTTTAAGTATTATATACTGTTGTGTAGGGCTTATAACTATGACAAATAGCGTATTAACTTACCACCACCACTAAGTCAATAGAAAAGTAATCCAGTAAGTTTTTTAGTTTCAGAGCGGTAGAGAATTCAATTTCTAGGGTGATACGGGTAATGATCGATAACCAGAGGATTAAGTTTAGTGACATTTGAAATGGGGTTGAACACTCAGCTAGCACTAAAATACCAGAGGGTCAAAGTACAAAATGACATATGTTTGTCCAAACATATGTGACAGACTATGGGAAAAGGGGGCAAAAAAATTTGAAATTGAGATATAGGCTCCAGAAGTAGCTAAGTTATCCGAAAAATTCTTTCTTTCTCCTATTTTTGTTTTTTGCAAAATTAGTCTTAGTGACCCTTACTCTAAGTCTACGCCAAATTTCAAATGCCAACTTAAAAGACCCCAAGCGTGCCGTGGAAAGACAAGCTACTTTTTATTCTCTCTCGTTCTCGAAGTACAATAAACGGGAAATGGGCTGAGTTTCAAAAAAGCAGCTAAAAAAAACGGCATGGCTTTGAGAATAGTGCATGCAATCTACAGCTTACCTCTGGTTGAAAGTTTACCATTACATGAGTAGAGTAGCCAAGGATTTCGACAAGACTGGCTGTGAGACGCTCTGAAAGCTAAACAAACTCTACCAAACTTCGTTTATTAATTATACCGGAAGTGGAAATTAAACTTTATGTTTTCTCGATTTCTAGTTCAATTGCTTTGCTGAATACAGCCCAGATCAACTGTCAATTTCTCGAAGGTTTAACCCTCCAGTATTTTAGTATACTAAGTTGAGATAAATTTGAGCTTTTTATTAACATAAAAACCTAATTTTTTTGGTTTGAGTGAAGTGCTCCCTTTTGCCAGAGCCTATCATCTCCGATTTTCAATTGTGTTACCCCAGTAAGTGTCTCGCTCGCTTCGCTCGCTCGCCAACAAACTTCTTAAAATATATTGATAGAAAAAAATGATACTTTTTCACGTATTAAGAGTTAGCATATTTTATGCTTTTTATTAAAACTTGATAGCGAGCTATATTAAATTTGCATACCTTTGTAAGGCTTTGCGATGTTTCTTGATCTTTCATTGATATCACCGAAATTATCATGATAATGGGAAATTGTTTTCTTAATATCTGCAAGCAACACAAACATTTAAATAACATGTATATCTGCAAGGAAAACCAACATGTGATTAAAATGAATGAAAATGAAGAATATATTTTATAAGTGACTTATTTTGACTCTATATGTGACCGTCTACGGGAAAACCAGGCACAACGCGGCGTGCGTTATATCGAGAAAAGATCGATCGATTTCTTAAAAATGTATTGTTTCAAGCCTACGGAAGGGAACGGTTAGGTCTATTATAGCAGGAACGACTAAAGCTGCGACGATAAAACTTGGAGAGCTCAATATCTGGACGCCGACAACTCCGTAAGTGCAAAAAAAAAAAATTCGAAGGTGCCGCGTTGTGCCTGGTTTTCCTATAGACGGTCACATATTATTTGCACCCATAAAATAATTCTTCATAAATTTTTTAATAATTCAAGCCATATCCTCTATTTTTAATTAGACATCCTTGCTTCACTTGCTTTACTCCCTCACTATTCATATGCCATTCTGTCTCTTACCCAAGAATGTCAGCGTAGGCCATATGATCCAGTGGTTCAATTTCTTTACTTTTATCTACTTTAAAATAGTCTTGAAACTAATTTGTAACTATTATATGTCTCACTCTTCTATAACATGTTCTTATAATATAGTCCACTAAACAGAGACAAACACAAACAATATACCAAGCTTATTACACACAATTTAACAACACTATAGTTGTAGAATTCAGAGTTTTTCTCACTACTACAATAATGATTGGATTGTAAGTAAATAATATTTAATAATATAATTAGTACCTGTCTTGTAACCTGTACCATGTGATGTCTTCACAGAATTCTCAAATTTTGTGTGTAAATCTTTTAATAATAAATCTAAATAAAATGAAGATATTGTGTTTACCATCATCAAGAACATTTTCGTTATGCAGGTTTTCAAGTTCTTCAAACTGGAAAAACTCTTCATCACTACCTTCTGCCATAACCTCATCAGAAACATCACACTCCTCATCACTGTCAAGGAGAGTCAATACTTCAGCAGCATTATTCAGTCTTATTTTAGCCATTTCTGTTTTGATTTAATTATTATGAGGTATTAATCTATTTCATAAAATCATTACTGGTATTATTTTAATGTCTATATTATGTTGTCTAACTATCAAAGCATATTTCTCAAATTTTTTCTTATGGCAGCTACTACAAATTATTATCTATTATCAATCTTACTTGGTTGTAGTTTAACCACAAAGACTCCAGGCGAGGCTACCTCAGTCCAAACAGTTGTGATAAAACCAAACAGAAGCTGCTTTACTACCCGTTTTTAGTCCACGGTCGCGTATACGCGCCTATCGGAACTAATCGGTTAAAACTTGCCAAGCAAAGACAATACAAAAAAGACAAATAAAAAATCTCGGCAATTTTTCTGGTAACCATGCATCCAACGTAGCTTAAAATGTAATTTCCATGCAACAAACACTATAGTCTAATCATCTTTTATTCTTCACTTACCTGTGAAATACTGGGGAAACTTTCTTGGCGCCTAACATTATTATCGCCAATATTTCTTTGTTAATACCTACAATGACAGCATCATAGAGTGAATGAAATTCAAATGCATACTTAAATTAGAGAGTTAATAAATTGTAATTGGTTTAGCAATTTTGTAGCTATTGTAGATAAACAACTTTCCATATCTGATACTAGACTGTATAGCTAAGTCTGAATCGAGTATAACATCTTCAAGGAACATACCAAATATACATACATATAAAATACCTGATTTACAATTGTTCTCACTTCACTTGCTCAATAATAATATAAAAACATGCCAATACAGTGAGTCATTCTTTTGTCTAATCTAATAGTGCGTAATAATGTGTACCCAATAGGGTGCTTGCTCACTTCACTCTACAAAGATAATAATTGTTAATTGCAATTAATACCTGTCTTGTAACATGTACTATGTGTTGACTTGTCCAAATTCTTAAATTGTGCATCTGGAATAATTGTAAATTACTGGAAGTAATTTATATCATTAAACAACATGATTAAAAAAAAAACCATTCTAGAAATGACTACGATATCTTAAAATTTTATTTGTATTTGAGTAGGCGAATGAGTTAACCTATACTTTTCAGCTATTGAACGAGCTAGCTTAAATCTACTTCAGGGTACAATTAATATAATAATTGCAAGATTAAAACTATATACATGTCATTATGATTACGGCAAGTATATATATATAACAATAACTGATTCTAAAATAAATCCTTCACCTAACTTGATACCTAATTATATTACGTGGCACTAAATTGCTGCACTCTCAGTAGCTAGAACTTTAATTGGATCTGTGAACTCATCACCATTATTTAGCTCACTTTAGATAAACTGGGTAAACTTTCTAGACCTTATATAGTATCATCAACAATATTCCTAGCAGTAACTTTCGTAATATCTAAAATGAAAGCAACATTTCAATGTATGAAATTGAAATGTTAGTCGTTAGAAAACATGATTTAGAGAGAACTATTTTATGCATTTAATACTTTAGCCATCATTGTACTTTATTTAAACTAGCTAATGTAATAGTAACCTGTCACAGCCAAATTTTGTGATTTGAAAAAAAAAGGCGTTTTACCAGGAATTACCTCACAATTTGGAGTGAGCACAAGTTTAAAACTAATGGCCTTCTTTAACCCTCGAAGGACCAGGTATGCCAACTTAAGCATAGTATTAGGTGTTACCACTCAGCAATACTGATATGTTATTATTGCACATTTTACTCTTTAAAATAATTATTCATTTATCTGTCTGTACAGTGACCAGTGAAGTCCAAGGTGTTGAAGTATGTACAGATGAGAAATCCTTATTTATCCGCTGTATATTTTTCACCAACACTTCAGTAAGTGGGTGCAACTATGTGCTGGAAGGAGTTTCTAACATCTAAGAACACATAGCCAGAAGCAAATCTCAAGGAACTCGAGTAGAAGTCAATGATGTCTCTAGTTATAGCAAAATTATTGTTTACGATGCTGTAAGTTAAACTGACATCTCAAACAGAGACTGTCTCTTCAAAATGTGACCAAGTGCCTAGCAACAGATTTTACCAGTGGAGGATTTACACACTTCGAACAGTAAATTAATTTTATTATCAACACTGGATGTTGTAAGCTCACTAATTTCTCTTATTATCTCTAATCAATTAACACTGCCCACAATACTTATATTAATAATATCCTGAACAGCATTGAGTTTACATTTGACCATGAAGATTGAGGTGCACTTGCACATTAAATCATCTATCCTAGCCTTTCTTATCTTCCATTTCTTTTCTTTTGTTTCTATCTTGTTTTAGATTACTTCAAATGGCTCTGACCAATCATTACTACTTCTCACTATAACCCTTCCTATAGGTCTGGCAGCAGTGTTTGTAACTTCTATTATAACACTAATACTTGTTGATCAGCTGCAAGAAATGTGAGACATTTCCATTATTACAATATTGACAAAATATAATTGTACCAATTTAATAGATTATTTGGTCAGAAAACTAAAAATATTATCTTGAAAAGACAGAGTTAGTTTCAAAGATTAGTGAATGACTTAGTTATTGCTTTGAATATTTAATTTTGTTGTTGCAACTTCTCCACAGCTATGAGATGCAATAGACATTATATCACAAAATATATGGTACATAATAAACAGTATTGGCATGTAATTAAGCAACTTATAACTGAAAGTAAATGTTAAAAGCTAAGTTTAGGCATAAGATGTGAACAACAGCAATGTACTGATACAAAAATATAGACGCAATGCTTGACATGTTTACTCATTTCAGGACTCTTGAAGAAATGCAAGAAATATCTGATCGCAACATGCAGGTAAGTCAACCAGTCTTACATGTTTATTATTATGTTATGTTAAACTTAGTACAGTAGCAAAAAGATCTAATCTAGGTTGCCTATCTGCAGTAAGGTCCTCGTTTCTATTGTTATATAATTGAGCACCCCTCTACGAATATGCTAAAATTAAATTTGCATTTTGAGTATTATTATAACTAAACTGAAAGAAATCAATCTGATCTAGCTTCTTTTACTATCAGATTTATGATGTCATAAAATTTCATTGCTACATCAATTAACTTATTCAATAACTATCTTATTAGCACTATATGACTAAAATATAAAATATTTTCATCTGTGGGCCTGCACCTGTTGTGAGATAACTATGACCATTTTAAATATAAACATAAACATGAAATACAATTAGCGGATGATAGTGACGCTTAAATTTTGATGGGAACGGATTCCAGCTTGAGTTCAGGTTGAGGCCTCATCTAGATTCATTGTTATAATATAACTGTGTATTATTACAGGCTTCCATATCTTGCTGAGAATATTTTAGAATAACTTGTAATACCTTTAAAAACTTTGAGTTTATTCCAATTATTTTAAGGGAATTCTTAAGATGTATAGAAATACCGTTGTTGTCATCCTTTTTTTTAACTGCATACTTGTGCTCCTTCAGTTTTTGTTCTATTTTCTACCAATTTCACCAACATAGACAGAATTGAAGTCATATGAGGTATGTTACTGTATACCCTCCCTTCTTTCTGGTGTTGTTTGTTTTACGTGCATAAACATTAATATTTTTGCATTATAGCCTACCTATAGAGTAAATTGGAGTGGGTCCAGTCGTTGAAAGTTGTTCCAAAAATTTCCTGAGCTTGCAGAAACCTAATTTAATTTGGATCATTGAGTTTGATTTTTTGTCATTCTATTTATCTCACAACTGATAAATGTTTATGAGCTGAAAAGATTGTGATTTTGCTACAAATTTGATCCTAATAAGATAATAAATGTCACTAATTATAAAAATTAAATTCTATGTTTTCCATTCAATTTCTGGATGTATTTAATATTGATGCTGTAACCAATGTTTACATTGCTATAATAGGAAATTTTTCTCTTTTTAACAACCAATATATTATTATATTAAAGCTTAATCCAATATTTCAACTTTTTCCCTGGTGATATCATAACAAAAAGTAAACAGCAAGATTTCTGGAGGGCATGCTTACTGTTTATTATATCCTAGAGGGTGATTTGCATGCAGTATGGAGAGTCAGCATCCTGGAAGCTCTAAACCTATGTCTCTGTTAAATTTATTGGTTTCAAGTATGATCTGTATGTGTACAGATTCCTTGATCTTTAACTCACAGTTCTTACTGTCACTGTCTACAACTCTTACTTCTTCCCATTTAATGGGGTGCTTCTGCTGCCAAGCATGTTCAACAATGGCTGAAACTTTCTCAACGCCTCTCTTATAAGCATCCTGATTTTCTTTTACTCTCTGCTCAAGCCTTTTAGTTGTTTAACCTATGTATACTCTTTACCACAACTGCAGGGTATACTGTACACTATGGATGACTCTGTGGTAATAGATATAATATATTTGACTTTTGTAAGATGTGATCTTAGTGTCTTACACGACTTAAATGTTGTTTTGATGTCAAAGTCTCTACACACTCTCTGAATGCTCTCACTCAATCCTACTATGTACGGAATAGTTAGAATCAAACCTTTCTCCTGCTCAGTATTTATGTGATCTTTAGAAGTTGACTTCTTAGAGCCTGCCCTAATGGTTGCATTGTCATAACCATTACTTTGAAGAACTTTACTCATATTAGCTACTTGCGGGAATTCAAATTGGACATACTTATTATATAACCAACAAAAGAGGACTAGTTCGGACTAAGTATTTACTTTAGGCTGAGCGGAACATTTTACCTAGTGTAAATTGTTCCCCTCAGTGTCACAGAGTCCGATGACTACCTCCCCTGCCCTCCCATCTTAAAAATGACCTCCTAGTGCGGGTCGACCCACAGTTATTGTATGTACACTAGTGTAGGATGACTCCTGGCCATTAAACACTTTTTATAATAATGACCCCTTAAATCAACGTAGGTTAGAGTCAACATCATGGCCAATGTACCAACTTTAACATTATAGCAACACTCATTTTGGTTATTGAAGTACTCACTATAGTTATAGTACATATAATAGCTTGCAGTACAATTTTACAATAGGCTACTGTAATTATCGCCTTCACAAATCTTTCCATAGTAATAATAAATATTTCAAAGTAAGATTATTAAGATGCTGTTAAAATTTGTTTTCAAACAGGATGCAATTTAAATTTCTCTTCTAGTCTTTTGAAAAACCTGCTAGGTATTGTTGTATACAAAGGTATATGTGAACTTCTTAGTACACCTGTTGCCATTTAATTGAAAGCACAAAATTGTGGGTAGTGTGGGGTAGTGGACAAATAACATAAAAAGAAAGTGGCACTCCACTCTAACGTACACTAGTGTCTGAAGATATGACTCTGTAGGTCATTCTACACTCCGACACCCGCACCGGTGTCACAGGAAAATTGGTCCGGGCAATTGCGAGAGGATGGGAGCGAGGGAATGTTTCTGTCAGTGTCAGACATGAGGAATTTGTTGTCGTCACTGTCGAGTGCTGGTAGGGTAGTACCACCTTCCGTGCCTTCACATTCTGATCGGACGCGGCATGTCATTGGCCTGGCTCCACATAAAGATGGCATTGACATAGCCAAATACATCCGCAAGTTGGAAGCTGACCTTGCTGACCTAAGTGTACCGAGACGTGAGTATAAGA
>WLWI01002165.1_pt1 | contig 16987 bp, 22 predicted proteins | sample 6701501 | NCBI WGS metagenome assembly WLWI01 (sample SAMN12718690, study PRJNA515312) | sponge metagenome | isolation source: marine sponge | host: Mycale hentscheli | place: New Zealand: South Island, Marlborough, Capsize Point | collected 2014-11-01
ATCGTGGATAGTCAGCATCCTTGTAGTTACTCACTTCTAAACTAAATGTTGCTGTCATCTGGTATGTGTATGAACAGAGAATACTACTATTATTATCAGCGTTTCATATAGGACTTCTTCACTAGGGGTGGTAGACGCTGCTCGTACTTAGCCACACCCATCACCCATTTTTGCCCATACTACTTTGATGCACGTGCCTATATGAGAATGTATACTTCACACTGATTAATACATTCAAAAATTCTGGGGGGGGGGGGAAGAGGAGAGATCCCAGGGCCAACCCCCTCTGTATGAAAATTTGATTTATTTATTTCAGCTGAAAATAGCTGAACCTGTCATCCTTGTTTGTTTTCTTCCTGACTCACCGTGCTGTGAAATAGTTGTCCATATCTCTCTTTTGCAGCCCAGTCCAATTCAAACAAGAACAGTTTTTTGTGGCTTGTGGGCTACCAGCACTGTCGAACAGGATGGGACAGGTGAGGAGTATGAGCGGACTCTCAGCCTCAATGTTGAGCATGCTTTGTTTCTTAAGGTTCAAGAAGCCGTCCTCTGATGACCCAGCTATGGAAGCAACAGAGGAAGGTCTAAAAGGTGGCTTCCCAGACTCCTGGCCGTGGAGTCACATCATTACTCCTAACTCAGATGGATCCACTGAACTAGCTAGTGAGTGGGTGGGTGAGCCAGTAAGTGAGTGAGTGAATAGGTGGGTGGGTGAGTGAGCCAGTGAGTGAGTGAATAGGTGGGTGGGTGAGTGAACCAGTGAGTGGGTGGGTGAGTGAGCCAGTGAGTGGGTGAATGGGTGGGTGAGCCTGTGAGTGGGTGAATGGATGGGTGAGCGAGTGAGTGGGTGAATGGGTGGGTGAGCCTGTGAGTGGGTGAGTTATATATAATATGGGTGAGAAGGCGATTTGAACTGATTCACAACACAATTTTCTGAGCAAAACTAAATGATTGATTGATATAGATAGATTCGATTCTGAGCCAAATAGCTACTATTTAATTCGTCATCAGATAGATAGATAGATAGATAGAGAGAGAGAGGAGAGAGAAAGGGGAGAGAGAGTGTGTACATAAGTAAATAAAAATGCAAAAAACTTCCTTGAACCCATTAATTGCATGCATGTAATGGGTGGGTTGTGTTTTTGTGCCAGTTTCACTTCCATTTTATGATTTCATGCAGAGTGTGAAATATTAATGAATTTTGACCCTTTACATCAGTCCACGGCAACAACCTCGGTTACCAAGACCACACCTCCGTCAGTGAAGACTGTAACAACCTCCAGAACATCTCCATCCATTGTGACACGACAAAAATATCATGCCATGCCCAGTGCCGTCAATCCCGTGCTGGAGCGCGGCGTCACCATCGATAGTCCGACTATGCATCGCAATAGCACCTTCCACGCCAGTGACGATATCAACCCGTTCCTCACTCCGTCTGCTGCCGAGAGCCACAAGCGCATGAAGCACGGCGCCTCAGACACCAATCTGCACAGACTGCAGGCGGAAGTGCAGTACGTCTCTACCATGGGAAGTGTCAACTTCTACATGACACGCTCCGAGGAAGACCTGACCGGGACAGGCAGCAGTAACGAGGTGGGATATCCTCGGCACTGTGTGGCTCCCCCTACTGGCAATGGGATGATTAATGGGGGTTCTACCATGAAAGGAGGAAAGCATTCAGGGTCAACGGAGGATCTCAATGGCGATAAGGAGGATAAGCTCTCAAAGTCGCTGTTTTTTGTCACACTGAGTGATTCAGACTTAGCTTCAGATATCCCATCATCCTCCAAAAGTGTCCGCCGCAATGAACAGCCACGAAATTTTTCTGCGTCCATGAATGTGGTAGACCAGCAGCATCACTCACAAAATAACGAAACGTCAAACCGCACGTCTCCGTCAATGTCGAAAAGACACAGACTCGAGTTTCTTAACCCGTCTGGGATCAAACCCATGACCTCTAGAGTCAACATGAGGAGTCCAGAGTTCTACAGGAAGAAGGGCCTCAGCAGAGGCAGGGACCGCAGCAAGAGTGCTGCCGTGCCAACTCATAGGGGAAAGAGCCAGTGGGTGAGCAGGTACAGACCGGGCGTCCCCGTACCTATACCAGGAGGGACTGCCAGGGAGAGTATTATGCAGTCTGAACTCAGGCATAGAGAAAAAGAGTTCTGTAGCTCCATCAAGACTAGGTGAGAGACGAGGCTATTGGGAAGGATATATACACTGTGATGTAAGCTCGGTGTATTTGCAATGGTCACCTACCCATAGCTTGTATGAGGTCAGCACTTGAAAAATGTCCTAAGTGCAATATATATACTCAGAACTAGTCTAGATTTAGCTCAAAAAATCTTAAAACTACTCTAGTATTCAATATTGTATGTAATGGTGCTTGATTAAGTACCTTATGAGGCTTAACACTTATTACAGCTAAATTGTGGATCACTAATAAGCCGGTTCATTACATTGTAAAGGTGTCAGCAATTGTAGCATTATCTGAACTATTGCTTTAAAAGTAATGACTGCAGCAGCATTTTTTGCTAATGTAATACCACATATAACGCTCTTGGTTTGTGCAGCTATGTGGTGTGAGTTAATCTTCCCTCTGTCATTCTTACGTGTCTTTCTCGTGTTCAGAATCTACTGCACCACCTGGAATGTGAATGGGCGTGTCCCCCCTCCATCTTTAGATGCCTTCCTGCAGGAATATGAGGTACCTGGAGAGACTGCTTCTCCTATCCCTGACATCTATGCCATAGGGTAAGTCTGTGTGGGTGTGTGCACGCGGGGAGTGCATGGATCATCTACGAGTAACTTAATTTACTGCTTCATTGATCAAAGAGTTGAAGAAACAAACAACAACAACAAAACAACAACATGACACGAGAGGATAGTTTCAGGAGTGACACTAATTGTAAACAACATCTCTACTTGTCAGCTGTTTTGCCTCGGGTTAAGGATTTGAAATCATGTTAAGTTAATTTTTGTAAGTTTTACGTTAAAAAGCACAGTGCAGGCATACAGTACACGTGTGCTGGTTTGATGCAGCAGTATTGTGGTTAGTTGTCAGATTCATAGAAGACTGCAGAGTGTGTGTTGTAAATTCTCAAGAATAGGGGCACAAGGGTTATGGGCATAAGGTATGTTTTTGTATCTACAGTTACATAGTGATTCTTTCTGCCTTGTGTATATGTGTGTGTGCATGCGTGCGTGCGTGTGTGTGTGTGTGTGTGTGTGTGTGTGTGTGTGTGTGTGTGTGTGTGTGTGTGTGTGTGTGTGTTCCTTTGTTTGTATCTTCAGATTCCAGGAGCTAGATCTGAGTGCTCAGTGTCTCCTAAACAATGACTCCAACCGAGAAGAGTTGTGGGTGGAAGCTGTCGAGCGAACGCTCAGGAAGATTGGTGTGTACAGCAAGGTGGGTTTGTGTGGGTGTAACTAGGACGATAATGTTTGAAACGAGGAATTATTAACCCTCAGTGTGCATGCGCAAGAGGGTTATAGTAGTCGTCCTGTCTGTCTGTCACACTCTGATTTTTCGAGATTACTGACAATTAACTGCTGATTCAGGTGTGAACTTACTCAGAAACAATGCTACTTTTTTGAATTTCAAGCTGATTTTTTTGAGAAAAATCAAAGCTGACAGCTCTGCGTAGGTACTAACCTTTGTGGGTAATGCCCCCTACCGTGACATCATAATCATGTGAGCAAATAATTTATTTCTGCCCGTGGTAGTTTTGCTTTAACCAGTGGGTGTCTCCTGCATGCTTAGCTTTTTCTTATATGAAGACGGCATTTACATCTACCATTTTCATTGCTTGAGCCATAGGAATAGCCCAATAAATTATTCTTTAGGTCTGAGAAATGATTTTGTAATAGCTAGCTAGTGTATAGTAGCGCTGAGGGTTCGTACCTTTGGTGGTTCATTAAATTAGCAGGCATGTTTTAATTTCATATGGTTTAATTTACAATCGTGTGGCTTATTACAGTTCATATGTATTGAAAACAAAATTAGTCGTCGTTATATTGATTTGAATTCATTATTTCTTCTGATTATGCAATCTTTCTCTGCAAGTCTTCTGGCTTAGTTGAGATGGAAACTTTTATCTCAAAGTCTTACGTAGTCCAGCACGGGGTGGGGTTTCAGTTTTTTTTTTAATGCATATAGATTGGCCTTTTAAGATTATGTGGGGGGAAAGAGAAAGCAGAGGAAGGTGCTTTATAAAATGACCTACAATAGTACAACCTACTCATTTGTCATGAAGTGCAGTGTACTATTGTAGGCATTTTATAAGTCTCTTACCCACTTTCCCTTTCTACACGTAACACTGTCACTCACATTAAGCATATAGTAATCATAAGTATTCTCACTTGCCTACATTTCCCCTCCCTCCCTCCCCTCTCCCTCTCTCTCTCTCTCTCTCTGATTGTAGCTGTGCTGTGTTAGAATGGTGGGCGTCATGTTGCTGGTGTATACCAAGGGTTCGCTGGAGCCGTACATCAGTGATGTGGAGACGGACCATTTTGGAACGGGCATGCTTGGCTACATGGTGAGTGTTGAGATTACACGCAGTGTACTATGGCTAGTGGGAGTTAGAGCAGCATAAACGTGGTTACCAGTGTGTGTGTGTGTGTGTATGTGTGTGTGTGTGTGTGTGTGTGTGTGTATGTGTGTGTGTGTGTGTGTGTGTGTGTGTATGTGTGTGTGTGTGTGTGTGTTATGATTTTACTTGTTAGAGAATAATGTAAACACACTTTGGCTTGTTTGGCTTGAAAGCTTTCTATTTATGTATGTATATATATATATATATATATATATATATATATATATATATATATTGTGTGTGTGTGTGTGTGTGTGTGTATAATTATATATAATAGTTGATTAGGATATCGTGGATTTGCAATGTGCAGCCTCAAGACGCTCGGATGCCAAAATTCCTAAACATTGCCAACTTACTTATGCATGTTTTAAAGTACTACAAAGGTCTCTTATACAACAGTCTCAATGCCCTTCCTAAAATCAAACATTTTTTTAACCCCTCCTAGATTCGTTTTCTGTATGCAGCAGCTCTGATATAGCTTTCCCTCCTCCCAGATAGTGTGTGGTAGTGATGATGTGTGGTGAATTTAATCACTTATACTAATGATTCTTGACCTCTCCATTTAAATCATGTATAAGGTAAAATGTAAATATAACTTGTGTGCTTCAGGGCAACAAGGGAGGTGTGGGAGTTCACTTCAACTTGTACCATTCCTCCTTCTGCTTCGTGAACACTCATCTTTGTGCCCATATGGAGGACGTGGAGAAGAGAAACCAGGAGTTCAAGCTGCTCATGGACAAGATGAGCTTCAATGTGGGCGAGATTAGCTATGACATCATCCACCATGAGTGAGTTGTGGGAAGGGAAGGTTGGAATTGGTGGTAGTTTAGTTACTTATATAATATAGTTAGGTCTGAAAACAAAAGGGTCATGTAAATTATGTATCTTAAGGAGAGATTCTATACTCACTTTGTATTTCAGTTTGTGTAGTCTTCTGGTCTATGTTTCAATCAGGTAACAGCAAAGCAGAACCATTTAGGCTTAGATAGTGGAACTGGAGTACTTGATGATTTTGTGTCTTGTTCATGTTTTGTGAATATTGTTTGGAGAGAAGGTGTTTGGCACACGGCAGGTGCTGTTGAAGTTTTCATTGCTTAATGAGTGATAGTAGTTCTGTATATGAGCATAAACCTTGTCAGAAGTTTGTATAGGCACCTGACTGAGAGTTTTTATCGGTTGTGTGTGTGTGAGTGAGTGGTTTTTTTGTTGAAAATTTGTGTTTTGTCATGAAGGTAACACTAGAAATCTGTTCTGTATTAACCCCATCACTTTATTTATAATTTTATTGGTGGAAACACAAGATAATCTGCAATTTTAATCATTTATTATACTTTTAGCATGATTTTCTGGCTTGGAGACCTGAATTATAGAATATGGACTACTCCTGAAATGACTTGTGAAGCTATCAAAGCTCATGCTGATGCTTATCAGTTTCCAGCATTATTTAAATTAGACCAACTTTTGATAGAAATGAAGAAGGAAAATGTATTTAATGGATTCAAGGAGTCTTCAATTGATTTCAAACCGACCTACAAATATGACCCGAACACTGACAATTGGGATACAAGGTTAGTGAGCAGTTATATGTACAGCAACCTTACTGCATATTTAGTGTGTTGGTCCTGTGGTGTAACGGTTAGCACCTGAGACTCTGAATCTCAAGATCCGAGTTCAAATCTCGGCAGGACCTTTTTTTTTTTTTTCCCCCTATTTTTTTTTCTTCTTTCTTCCATTCTTTTTCCCCTCCTCTGTTTTCTTTGTTTCCCTCTCTTTTTCTTCTTTCTTTCCCCCTCTTTTTATTCTTTCTTCTTCTTTCTTTTTTCCTTTTTTTTCCCTTTCTTTTCCCCTCTTTTTCTTCTTTCTTCTCATTCTTTTTTTTCCCTTCTTTTTCCCCTTTTTCTTCTTTGTTCCCCCTCTTCTTCCCCCTTTCTTTCTTTTATTCTCCACCTCATTTTTTCTTTCTCTTTCCCCTTTTTTATCTCCCTTTTTATTTGTTTTTCGTTTTCTTTCCCATTTTTTCTCTTCTCTACCCTTTCTCCTTCCTTCCTCTTTCTTTCTTTTCTTTAATATTTGTGCCCACCTACATATTCTGTTATCACACAGTTTGCTAAATCTGATATCAACATCTTAATTATGATTTTGTTCCTTCTGTGTTGTGTAGTGAAAAACATCGTGCTCCAGCTTGGTGTGATCGTATTCTCACAAGAGGGCGTGACATCAATCAGTTGACCTACTCCAGTCACCCTAAGTTGGACATCAGCGACCATAAGCCAGTCAGCGCCATGTTTGATGGCATCGTAAGTTAGCTGGTAGTGCAGAAGATGTGCCGCACGTATGTAACAATCATTCCTATGCTATAAGAGCCTGCATGTTTGCTTGAGTATGCAGTATTCTCATAGTCAGACGTGAGTCATGAATTGTCTTTTGTTCATACTACGGGTTATGCTAGTGTGCAGCTGGCACACCAATGTATAATTTTCAATTGAAGCCACTAATACTGTGCCGCTAACTCCTCCCACTCATCACTAGTAGTACTAGTAATAAGAATCACTAGTGGTATGCTTGAGTGCCAATGACGAGCGACTATAGTAATACTAGTTTATGTGAAGTTAATGTTCTATGTTGCCACAAATCACAAAGTTTAGAAAAGCATCACTTGGTCCGTATATTTCTGAAGGTACTAATATTACACACACCATACATACTTATCTGAGTGCTGTAGTAACAATTTAGTAACTCCTGGCAAAAAACACCTACTCAGCTACAAAAAAAGGGCCATGTTGATTAAACAAGTCTGGTAAAGGATCTTCAATACTATGGTTGTCACAACTTTTGCGACTTAGGTGGGAGATGTTTTGAGCCTAATAGTGCACCTGTGCCCGAGTTTAAGGAACCACGTAAATGAATAATAATAATAACAAAAAGTAATAATAATAATTATTAGCATTAGCATTATTATTATTATATTATAAACAAAATAATAATTAATAATTGTTGCAATACGTGGGTGTACAGGCTCGTGAGGTAGATCCCACGAAGGAGAAGGAAGTGCTGGAACGTATCACATGGAGACTGGACAAGTTAGAGAATGACACATTACCGCAAGTAGACCTGAACGTAACAGAGGTGAGGGGTAGAGAGAGAGAGAGGGAGGGAGAGAAGGAAGGGGCAAAGTCCTGTCTGAGAATCCATACTTAAATTTGTATGCTGTTTTTAATACTACTATGATTGTAATGAAATGTGTGCTAGCAATATCTATATGTATGTATGTATGTGTGTGTGCATGCATGCATGTATGTATGCATGTATGCATGTATGTATGTAGTATGTATTGCTGCATGTATTGCTGCATGTATGTTTATTAATGTGTGTATGTGAGTGTGTGTATGTAAAAATATGCATGTATTGTATTGTTTTTTGTTTATAGTTTCAGTTTAGGGAGGTTAAGTTCAAAGTCCCTCAATCTCGGAGGTTGGTGGTAACCAACACGGGCCAGTATCCAGTTCATGTCTCCTTCATTCCCAAGCTAGATGATGAGAAACTCACCAAGGACTGGCTCACAGTCAAGCCCACCTCTGCTGTCATACACCCATGTACGTGTGTGTGTATGTGTGTGTGTGTTGTGTGTGTGTATGTGTGTGTGTGTGTGTTGTGTGTGTGTGTGTGTGTGTGTGATTTGGGATACTGAAAGGGAAATGCAATTGTTTTTGTTTGAAAATATTAATTACTACATAATACTAATAATTATATGTACATATACTATATAATATGTACATATACTATATATATATATATATATATAATATTGTAGTGGAAGATATAGTGATTGAGCTAACGGTTCTTGTGAACGAAGACAGTGCCCCTCCACTCACATCACGCAAGGAAAAGCTGGAGGACATCTTAGTGCTTCATTTAGAGAAAGGCAAGGACTTTTTCATCACTGTGTCTGGAAGCTACCTCCCCTCGTGTTTCGGCTCTTCTCTTGAGACACTCGTCAATCTACATACTTACATCAGGGAGGTGCCCGTTGCTAAACTCATTGACCTGGTGAGGAGGGGGAGGGAATGTGAGGGTGGAGGATTGGTTTATTCATGTGTGTGTGTGGGGGGGGGGGGGGGGGGGGGGGGGGAGGGGGGGGGGGGGGGGGGGGGGGAGGGGGGGGGGGGGGGGGGGGGCGACGGGGGCGGGGGGGGGGGGGGGGGGGGGGGGGGGAGGGGGGGGGGGGGGGGGGTGGGGGGGGGGGGGGGGGGGGGTGTGGGGGGGTGGGGGGGGGGGGGGGGGGGGGGGGGGGGGGGGGGGGGTAGGAAAGGAGGATGTGTGAAGGTGTGAAAGGAAAAGAGTGAGGTGGTGTAGAAGAAAGAGTTAGGGAGGGGGTAGTAGGTAGTAGGAAAGGGTTTGTGTTGGGAGGAGAGTGTGTTTGGGATGTTAGAAGGAACAATTAGAGAGGGATATGATGATGAAAGACTGGTCATTATTTGATCTTATGTGGATTTGTATCTGATGAGAGGTGTGTAATTGATAGTGTTAAAAAAAAGGGCAGACTTTTGCATATTCTTACAGGTGGGTGTAGTTATTACAATATATTGTTCCTTTAGACGTCCTCATGGGATGAGTGTGTCCTGGAGCCTCGGCCGAATGTCTCTGTGGCACATGCACAAGATCCTCCTGCTCTGGACATACCAAAGGAACTGTTCGCTATCGTGGACTTCATAGAGAGAAATGGCATCAATAACGTGAGTGTCTGGATGGTCTCAGATGAAAGATACTTTAAAATACTGTGCACTCATTTAAGCAAAGTGAGATTTGAGCTATGAGCAACTCAACTCTGAACTGTCTGCCAGTAGTTCTGCCTTGTAAAAATGTCCAACTGCTGCTGAATTGCTTAGCAACTTGTTACAATACAATCTTTTCCATTAAATTTTCTAAAAAAAAAAGTCCATAGTGGTTATGAAGTACAATCAGTAGGTAGTGGTTGCCAGATGTAAAAACTGCTATGCTTTGACTGCAAAAATTACTGGAATAAATTTTCCACTAATTTGTGTAACGATCACTTGCATTGTTTTTGTACATGGTAAAGGTGTCTTGCATGTATTAGTCACAAAGCTACTGTCGTTTAAAACCCTGAAGAGCAAATTGATAGTTCAGCACCACTTCTATTGGTGATTGAAATGTCTAAAGCAAGTAAGAATATTATTAGCTAAAGAATGGGCAGCATGACTGTTACTACCTGAAATACAAGTAGGTTTTCATGCATGTGTATCTTATCTCGTTTCATATCTATCCAGGGAGTATGTAGTGACGTACCTGTGTGTGTGTGTGTGTCCACAGGACGGTTTGTTCTCGGATCAAGGTCGTCTCTCTGAGGTAGAGGAAATCATGGACATGTTGGACACAGGTGGGCGGGACCTACCTGGTTCAGTCTCATCCGTGAGCAGCGTTCTCCTCACATTCCTGGCAGCTCTGGCCGAGCCAGTTGTGCCCACTAATCTACATCAGCGCTGCATGGAGTGCTACAACAACACGACACTGTGCAAACAGGTAAAGGAAGACAGGGGTGTGGCTACGAGAGCTGTGTCACGCAAAGTACGACACGTGTAGCATTAGTAAATGGTTGCTATGGTGGGTTTACTGTTTGTGTGCACGTTTGAATTGGGTGGGTGAGGTTTGCCTCGATTTGACGGTGTTGTGATGTTATAGATGCTTACGCAAATGCCACGTGTTCACCGGAAAGCATTTGTGTTCGTGGTAAACTTCATGAAGAAACTTGCCAAACATTCTGAAGAGAACAATCTGGAGCCCAAGCTGATAGGTAAAGTTAATGCCAACAGTAGCAAGTGTCAGCTGTCTGCATTATGTAATGTGTATTTGTGTTTTGCAGCATCTGTGTTTGCAGAACCTCTACTCAGATCTCCTTTCAAAGAGCGCAGAGCCAAGACAAAGAAGCAGCTTGGTAATATGAAAAGAAAGAAGGCTGCTTTTCTCTACCAGTTTATTGTCAACGACCTCACTCCACCCTCTTGACCTAAGGATAGCCCCAGGCAGGGGTAGAACTTCATCACTATTATTTTATTTATTTAGAAGATACTTTTAGAGGAGTGAAATATATTTGGTTCTTGTGAGATGGTATCTCTTCCCTAACACCTCATTTTCTTCATGAAAGCATTATTTTATTTAAAAAAAAAAAATTGTACTGGTAGATTCAGTATATAGTTTGAAATGAATTAAAATGTTCAAACTAAATGATGATGATTCAGAGAGAGAAACTAATCTCTAATATTGTAATTTCTTGGTTTCCTTGAGTGAGATTTGGGAGCAGCCTTCGATCGTGTTTTTCCCAACTTGCCTGACTGTGATGACGGGCCAGCTAAGGATCTGGTATGCGTTTTTATTTCTTTGCCCACCATTTCCAGACCTGGCTTAGTTTGAGCCACCCGTGCCGGTGGTCCCTTGGGTTCTTCAGGTGTGGACCAGTTCTCTTGATCCAAAGCTAGCTCTTGGTCCACCTGCTCTAGCATCTTCTCTAGAGCTGCAGCTCCGCCCTCCAATGAGTTCTCGCTGAATCGGAGTGACGGCAGAGACTGGTCCAAGAGATCTGGACGAAAGCCACAAAATTAAGCAAGTCCTTCCATGACACGAATGCACAGCTCTATGTGATAATTATTACCTGTTTGGTGAGTAGATGACGAGTCAAGAGGACTCTGAGACAACTGATTTGTAGAAATGGTTCTAGATTTGCATATGTCCTTCCCCTTACCAGACAATGCCACTGCTGTCCTGCAGGACACATCATTGCCTGTCTCTCGCAGCCCTTCCATTCTGTCTAGGTCTTGCGACTTTCTAGTAGTTTTCAAATCACCACACCCACTTCTTGTGTCCTTGGCCTCCACCAATCTTCCAACTTGCAGTTCCACAGGTTGTCGACCATCCACACACACCCGACCCAACTGCCAATCTGGACTAGTCTGAACCAGTCTGTCCACTGACTGCGATACTGTATGTGATCGCTGCTGCTGGGATCTTCCTTCAGACAACTGAGCATGCTCATCAACGTGATCCACTGGCCTCGCCATACGGTGAGTGTTAAGGGAAGGAAGTATGCCGTTGCTAGAAGGAGGCATGGTACTGCCAACTAGCTGCTGGATATGTTTGGATAAAACTTCTTTCTCCCTGACCAGGGAGATGATGACTTGAGTAGCTTGTAGCAGTTTTTGATGGAGCCGACTCTGAGGAGTCTGAGTGGCCTTCATTAGATACAGCTGTAAAGGCATCGGCAACAAAGAATGCATGACCACACCCACACAAACCCACACCCACTACCAATGCTCACCATTTCCTTATCTTCCTTGAGTCTGTCCTGCAGTGAAGAGCTCTTCTTCTTCCATTCCTCGCAACTTCTCTCCAGTTCTGTGTTCTGCTTCTGCAGATGAGCAATGGTATCAGTAAGCATAGACACCTGATCCACAAGTTGCTGCTGTTTTCCACCACTACTGCTCTCTGCAGCCCCACCCTTTGATCCACCCTTAGGCGGTGTTGGTGGTTTGCTGGCTAGACCCAATTTTTCAGACATTTGTCTGATCTCTGCTTTCAGCCTGTGCACATCCTTTTCCAAATACGTCACATACTGCACAGAGGGTGCCACTTCCTCTTTCTTCTTTCTCTCTTCCTCATGCTCCAATTCTCTTCGTTCAGTGAGGCCAGACAGCTGCTCTAGCTCCGCCCTCATTTTTGCAATGATATTGAGCAGCTCTTTGTTTCGCACCTGCAGCCTTCGAATCTCTGAAGTGTGGCTTGCTGATGCAGATGCTGGCCAGGGGATGTTGTGCTCTCTCAGCAACTCCTGAGCAGCATCCTTCTCACCTCCAAGCCTGGCACATGACATTGCCAGCTCTTCTATGTGTGTATTAGCATCTTCTACTTTACCAGTCAACTATAGCATTAACAAACAACAAACAACAAACAACAACTCATAAGCGGACAATAACTATCCAATACTAAGCCAGCTGCCTCATTATTAAACATTCTATTCCAGACTCCGTCTTCCTCTCTTCTGCTAAGTTCATATGTGAACAGTTTTACCTCCTTGTTCCTGGTGGCGAGTTCATCAATGAGTTCCTTATGCTTGAGGTGAGATGTCTTCTCTGCCTCCCTCACTCTGTCCTCACACTCCAACATCTGCTCTGACAGACACCGCTCACTCACTTGTAGCTTCTCCTCAACAACAGATACTTTTCTCTTCAACCTACATTCATGTGCACATCACACACACACACACACACACACACACGAAAGTGGACAACAAATATTCCTACCCACTTGTAAGTTAGAGAATGCCAAGCCCTCGCTTGACTTACTTGCACATGTCCAAGTCTTTCTTGCTCAAAGCTGTTTGACACTCATGTCTCTCTTTCATCACACTCTGGAGCTGGTGACTCCGATCTTCCAGCTGCTGCCGTAACTCGTGTACCCGCTCACTCAGAGAACCACCCTCAGCCGCCATCTTGACGTGCAAACTAACACACACACACACATGCAATAACTTGGTGTCTTGTCTCCTTACTAAACTCCATGTCCACCCACCAGATCCAATTATACCACACACTCGGCCACACACATTCTGCATGTCAGTCCACACCTTTCCAGCTGTTTCTCCTTATCAAGAACAGTTTGCTGAAGGATATTCTCTTGATGATGCCATTCTCCTTCTTTGTGTTCCACACGCTGACGCAACTTTACCAGCTCTTCTTCCAGAACACTTTTACTGTCCTTATGAGCCTGCATTCCCATGACAACATGTAGCTGAAATGGTGCCAAATACACATGTTATTAGACACACGAACTTGCTTGGCAGCATCCAGCAACATCTGTTTCTCCCTGACTGATCTGTCTAATTCCGCATGTCTGCACAGTAAAGAAATGTGAATTAAATGAAAGGAGATATTTTCTATATTTAGCAGCTGTATTTACTGGGCTTCTCAGTTTATTCTTCAACTTACTTTCTTTGAAATGTTTGCTTCATCCTGTCCATCTCCTCATGCACACGTCTGTATTTAATCATCCATTCTTGCACATTATCTTGCAGCTGCTGCACCTCCCCTTCCATGTGCCACGCCTCTTCCTTTCTACCCTTTACCAGCTGCTCGCATTCCCTGCACTTCAGCTGCAGCTCCTCCTCCAACCTGGTTCTGGCTGACTGAGCATGTGCAAGCTCCTTCTCCAAGTGCAGTTGCCTGGACTGGTGTTGCAGTAGTGATGAGGATAGCTGGTCCAGTCGGAGCTGGTGCTCGTGGTCTCTCTTCTTCAACGACTATATATGCAAAACAAGCTACAAATAGTGAATTCCACAGTAGCACTTTTTCTATATAGCTATAAATACCGAGCTTCTTTTTCCCCTCACCTCATCAAAGTCTGCCATCATGGCTTCCCTTTGTGTGTGTCCTTCCTCTTCTAAGGCCAGCAACTTGTTCCGCAACTCTCTCTGAAGACATTCCAGCTTTTCTCTTTCCTCATCCAACTCTTTCTGTTTTACACGCCTAGCACACAACACAATGCGTTGTGTAGTACAACCCTTTACCACTTTACTCCTTTTTTTTTTTTTTAAACCTATAACTGTCCATGCGCGAATGGATCTCCTTGAGGCGCGCCTGATGATGTGTCTGTAGCTGCAAGTTGGCTGCCTTTTCTCTCTCCACCTCCTTACACGCTTTATCCAGCTGAACCTACAAGAAAACAGAACTATTCCCAACACACACACACACACACACACACTGTGCTGTTGTAAATACAAACTTCCTCTCTTTGTAATGAAATATATTCCCAACAATCCTATAGCACTACACGCGTACTGATCAATCTATAGTAGATAAGTACAGATGCTGATGCTGCATTCGAATTTATAATATAATAAAATTAATGTTTTTGTTGATTATTTCTATAATTGCTGCATGCATTTCTTAGGCATGTAGCACTACCAATGGAATATTGAAGTACTTTTATTATTGAAAATGTAAAAATGGTAGATTGTTGTGAAACTTTCATCTTCGACTTATATACCTGCTGTAATGAATATCACAACAACACATTGCAGAAGTTTGTTAAAAGACGTAAAAACCAGCATTGCTTTGTAAAAAGTATAGAAGGCAAGAAAATAACATGCTAGCCCTAACAAAAGCCCTGAAGGCAAAAATTATACAGCAAAGAAACTTCACTAAGACAGTTGAAAGCGAGACAAATAATTCCTTTCCTTTATAAAGTATATACTTTCATTGATAGAGGTGGGGAGCTTGTCGCCACACTAAGGAAGAGCTGATACTCGAATTTCTACAAGCTAATGCATTTTCACCAGTAGATCATGCAGCTGCGAATTCTATCTACATATTAGTGGGTATGCAGTTAAAGAACACTTAACTGGATGTAAACAAACCACACCCCATATGTTATACACACTAAAGTGTTGTTCCCCATGGATTGTGGGGAGTGGAACATAAAAAATTATAGATACGGTGACCAGACCCTATCCTTCACCGTGGGGTCGGTAAAGGGTCTGGCTTGCGAGACTAACACCAACATCCAGTTCCTTACCACATGCCACTACTCATCCCACATGCAGAAACAATGGTGGTCCATCCCCTCACCTTGATCTCACTGCTCTCGGCCACCATGCCATTGATTACACTCTTTATGTGAGCAAAGGACCTCTCGTAGTTGGCCAACTCCTCATCACGAGATGCCAGTAGAGACAAGTTATAGTCAAAGTCTCCTTTCAGCTGAGAGAAATGTTTTTTCTCCTCATGCAACTCATCCTGTAGACCTAAACATACAACATACCGACGCAGAGAAACTCAGTAATGAGCAATTTCTGGCATAGTACTGCGTGATTGTAATGTGCCTTGCAGACCCATTGCACTCAACTTTTTATAATTTGAGATACTTGTTTCTCTTTATGTAGCTTAAGCTCTTGGAGTTCTCTTTCTTTTGCATTAGTCAGTTCATCTAACTCTTCCATAACGCCCTCCCCTCCGTGATATAATTTCCCGCGCTCCGTGCATGACTCCCCCCCCGGCCCCCCCCCAAGTCTTCTCCCCGCGCGCGGCGCCTATATTGCGTTAACTAATTAATCGCGCACGCGCAATTGCGCCAAAATCCAGCTGAATGTTACATGTAATAATTTTATGAAGTCTGAACATAGTAATTGAGGTCATCGTCGTCTTTCTTTTTGAATATCGGTGGAGGACTCTGCGTCTTAGACTGAGTGTAAATCTAAATGTCTACTAAAAATTACATTGGATTCGGAGCAATTACAAGGTAACCAAGAGTATGGTGCATAACTTACCTGGGTTGTATAACTTTCACAGAGAACCACAGGCAATGATTTAATGCAATCATAAGTTTAGTAAACCCACACAATTATTACCAAAGTGAGTAGTCTCGAAAAAGACCCTTTACCCAATCGCTAAGCATGAGTGGTAAGGGAGAAGTTGCATACTAGCTATAGTATATTAGGGTGAAGATGAGTGGCAACTGGATATACTATGTCCTCAGGATAGCAATGTAGAACTTAAAATAACCCCTATACACACTACTCTCTCTCTCATACAAACTTTATAGTAAAATTTATCATGTCTTACAACCAGTGCTAGTGACTAGATACTTTACTGAGGTAAGTATAGCTGTGATCATACTTTCTAGCGGTCACACAATGTAAAGGAAGTGATCTAAAGTTCTTCCTCTACGTTCTCTCTCTATATAAACAGGGGAGGCTCCACTGGGGGGCAGGGGGGGGGGGGGACATTGCCCCTCCCCCCAACTAAAAAACTTGTGACTTTGTATCACTACATGAAGAAAGGAAAAGAAACTTTGGAACATTTTGATCAGTCTTTTTGTATGATGTATTATAGCTTAAAAAATCAGATTTCATAGGAGTGTGCCAATCTCTAATATTTTGCCCCCCCAACCACAAGTGTGTGGAGCCTCCTCTGATAAATATATAATGCAGGCATTCTCGGCTGAAATAATAACAATAATATAATCAGAAAAAAATTCATACTAATTATTATTATGAAGTTTTTCTGTTGTAACATCCAATATAATATATATAAATAAAACCTAACCCAGGCAAAATGTGAGAAAATCTTAGTTGTCGCCGGGGAATCAAACCCAGGACCCCTGGCATTAGCCACCAGTGCTCTAGCCACTGAGCTACAACAACCCACGACTTCCAAGACTTTATTCACATTTTACCTTTATACTGTTGAGTAGTAGTACCGCTAGGGTCAGAACTTGATTATATATATGTGACATGACTGTTTCAATCCATTAGCTTCTTTAATACATTTTAAAGAAGTAAATTGATTTTTCTGATGTTTACATGTGCTGTGTTGTGCCCAATTTTC
>WLWI01002166.1_pt1 | contig 16987 bp, 15 predicted proteins | sample 6701501 | NCBI WGS metagenome assembly WLWI01 (sample SAMN12718690, study PRJNA515312) | sponge metagenome | isolation source: marine sponge | host: Mycale hentscheli | place: New Zealand: South Island, Marlborough, Capsize Point | collected 2014-11-01
ATGGCTCAACATTCAATACTAAAGCCTGAAAAACCGGCTTTGGCTTCGCTCTCTACGTTCACTCCGCCAAAGCCAATAGCGAAGCTGCAATAGAAAGCTAAATTACAGACCTCAGATTACACTACCATGTGATTCTGAACATGAAGTACTGTTGATTGTCGGTTTTTATAGTTAATACAGTATTTCATGAGCCTGTCATCAGTCTCATATATAACAAGTGAAAGATAGGCTGTTGGATTGTTTGTTTTTTGGCAACGACTGAGTTGTCAAAATAGCGGATAAGAAAGTGGCCGTACGAAACTCACATAAACAACATTAAACACTATATTTTAAGAGGAGGATAATGTGGATAACGAATTAAGTTCATTAACCGCAATCTTTACCGAATTTTATTATTGGGTAACGATACCATTGATGTTTCTGATTCATGTTGGCTTCTGTATGTACGAAGTGGGCGTGTCTCGACGTAAAAACCATATGCATACCTTGATGAAAAACACCATGATCATTCCATTGGTCACTATAACGTTTTTCTTTTTTGGTTGGTGGATCTACTGGGCCTTTCCAAATGGTCCATGGATAAACGGCGATATACTTTGGGGAGACGGTGCTGCCAACACACCTTGGTCTGAAACCATGGGACCGCACTTGGGCGATCGGATTACCGGTGTGTTCTGGGCTGCGTTCCTGCTTTTCTCTTGGACGGCCGCCTCTATCGTTTCTGGTGCTGTGATTGAGCGAATCACTAACGCTGCATTTTGGATGCTGGCCGTTGCTATTGGCTCTGTATTCTGGATTGTTGATGCAGCTTGGGGTTGGCACTATGCAGGTTGGATGGTCGTCAAACTCGGCTATCACGATGCTTACGCTTCTGGTGTTATCCATGCAGTTGCCGGTGGTTTTGCCTTAGGTGTGCTTGTGGTCTTGGGCGCGCGTATCGGCCGATTCAGAAAAGACGGCACGGCGAGGAACATCAACCCAAGAAACCCATGGTTAGTAACGGTAGGTCTATTCCTGATTTATACCGGCTTCTGGGGTTTCTATGTCGCATGTAACGTGCCGATTATCGATATGGGAGCTGAGGTAGGTGATGGAACGCCTTTCTTCACTGCGACCAATATCTATCTTGGACCAACCACATTGAGTGGTATAACTTTCAACTTCCTGATGTCGCTGTCCGGTGGTTTGTTGGCTGGTTACTGTATCTCTAAAGGCGATGCTTTCTGGACTTATTCTTCAGGTCTCGCTGGAGTAATTACAGCTTCTGCAGGTAATGACTTATATCATCCGATACAAGCTATGATCATCGGTATGGTCGGTGTCGTTGTCGCTTACAAAATGCACCACTGGGTTGAACGCAAGTTCAAAATTGATGATGCTGTTGGCGCGGTTGCGGTACATGGTTACGCCGGTTTCATTGGCCTCGTGATTTGTGGATTCGTTCTATGGGGTTACCCCTCATCACCATATGAAGGTTATGCGTTGATTAATCCATTAGGTCAGTTCATTGGCGCGATCATCATGTTCTTTGTTCTTGGTTTTGTACCGGGTTACGTGCTATCAAAAATACTCAATGGTATGGGGCTGCTTCGTATTCCGCCTGAAGTTGAAGTGCTAGGGCTTGATTCTCTCACGTTGGAAGAATACGAGCAGGATGAAAGAGACATGCTTGAAGCAGAGCAAGATGCTGCTAAATCAATTTAATAAGCGGAGGAACTATTATGTCTACAGGTATAGAAGCTTGGAAAAATTTGTCTGAAATTGGACCGATTTATCCGTTTGTTGGAACTGAAGTTTTTCTTGTGGTAATTGGTGTTGTGATCTGGCTAGTTTGGCATGCTGCGCAAATTAGCTCGGAAAAAGTGCACCATGAAGAAATTCAAGAAGAGTTTAAGAAACGTAATTGACTTAACGTCATCTATAAATATTTGAATAAAGATTGCTTGAAAGAGCGCTGACTTATTCGCTTGAGAGCCCCCGTGATTCGGGGGCTTTTTTTTGGCCTATCTTCAATGTTGGATGTACCGCGAGTGGCGATGATCTGCTCAGCAAAAGTCTATCGATATCTCTGAGGTGAAAATAGTCATACAAACGTGACTACCGAAGGGAAAGCATTGAATTTGGTTAAGTGTGCTTTGTAGTGTCTGAATTTAGGATGGACCTAGGAGGTCTTTTTTGGCTTGGGTTAAGTGTGCTGTCATAATATTCGATGCGCTTTCTGCATCTCTGCGTTTGATCGCCTCTAGCAGCGCCTCGTGCTGCGTATTGTAAAGGGAGATTTTTTTGCTAGTCAGTATGTTGTTTTTCCGATGGCTCCATTGTGTGTGGCTTCGTATGTCGTTAATGCGTTGATATATCCATATCAATAGTGGGTTTTGTGAGCAGTGGGCCAGTGTCAAATGAAATAGCTCATCCGCGCTTGAGAATTCATTGGGGTTATGTCGACTATCCATCACCTTCTCTAGCGCTTCAGTCAGTTTTCTTATCTCTCTATTGTTTGCATTGCTAACCACCAATCGTACAATGTGCGGTTCAATAGCCAACCGGGTTTCAATTAATTCAAGAGGGCTGGTTTCCTCTGCTATATCTTCTTGCTTGGGGTTGGTGTTATAGCTGACAAATGTGCCGCTACCAAACTTCCTGAGAACCAAGCCAGCCTGTTCCAATTGTTCCAAGGCGGCTCTCACGGTACCTCTTGCTACAGCAAATCGGGTCGCGAGATCTCTTTCTGAGGGTAACCGCTCATTAAAACTGTAGTCACCGTTTACGATCCGCTCCCTTAATCCATTAAATATTCCGGCAGCCCCGGCGGTTGCTTGAAGATGGGTGTTGATGTTTGGGATATTCATTGCTAAGGGCATTTAAGGAAAAGAGTTTATCAAAATCAGAATGGACTATAATTGGTATATTGTATTCATGATAAGTGGTTCATTTATGACTTGCCATCGACCAAGATTTAGTGTTTTAATAGTCAAACAGGTCAATGCACTCATGTTTAGTGAACAAGAACTAAATCGTATCTAGACCAAAATTATACCTTCAACTTAAAATAAACACAACTGAGGCAAATCATGGCGCTTCCCCAACATAGTGACTATCTGATTATAGGAGCAGGTATCCACGGTTTAAGCACCGCGTATCACCTCGCTTTGGAGCTCAAAGCGAAGGGGCAAGGAGATGGACGTAATATTCTTGTCGTAGATAAAGCATCCATAGGTGCCGGCGCTTCCGGTATAGCTTGTGGTGTGGTGCGAAACAATTACTTTCAACCAGCGATGCGAGAGTTAATGGCGCAGTGTGTAGACGTTTGGGAGAGCGATGCTAAAGCATATAGCTACCATTCTGTTGGCTATATGCAAATCAGTCCTGAAAGCATGTTCGAAGATGTGGCATCTATTGCCGCTCAACAGAAAGAAATAGGATATGAATCAACATTTATCGAAGGTGAAGCGGCTTCGATGGAATACATGAAGGGAATTTTCCACGATTGGCAAGCAAAAGGCATTACCTCTGTGTTGCATGAAAAGAAAGGTGGGTATGCGAATAACACCAAAGCCCTTTATGGTCTGGCAGGTAAGGCTGAAGCCGAAGGCGTTCGAATTGTTTCAGGTGTCGAGGTTACCGGCTTTCACAGCGACGCAAGCGGGGCGATCAAATCCGTGGAAACCACCAAAGGTAATATCGAGTGTGGACAGTTGGTCATCGCGCCAGGTCCTTGGGCCAAGCAGTTCTGGGATATGCTAGAGTTACCTAAAACCGTTGATATCAAAGCTGCCGATGGCACCATCCATAAAGACATTGACACTTGGGTTTATTGGTCGTTGCAGGAAGGTACCTTAGGTGTTGATCCAGAAATTCAAAAAACGAATGACGGCCAAATGCCGCCGGTAATTCACGTGGATTCCAACTCGCCGCTATATTCTGACGTTGATGGTTCACTCGTTACAGATGAAATGTGGGGTATCTACTACAAGCCCGACTTCCACTTCAATGGTGTACAGGGTGGAGCGGCCCCTTTTAAAGTTCCAACGAATCCAGATGCTGTACAGGTAGATCCTTATGGCGTTGATTCACCTGAATTTATCGTGGGAGATGATTTTGCGCACATGTGGACTTCTGCATTGGCTCACTGTCAAAAGCGTTTTGAAGGCCAGACTCCAAAGTACAACAACGAACCCTCTGGCGGTATCGGTGCATTTACACCGGATAGTTTTCCAGTTTTTGACACCTTTAAACAAAATTGCTATTTCATCGCTGATTCAAACCATGGTTACAAAATGATTGGTGTTGGTAAACTGGTTGCGCAAGAATTAGTTAGAGAAACCAGCAGTCTGCTTGAACCATTTCGTTTTTCACGATATGCGGAAGGTAAACTGCACCCAGTCTCAAATAGCCCATTTCCTTGGAGCTAATTTGGACATTGGCTGTGTTTCAGTTTAGCTTGTAAACTAAGGTGCTGAGAACAAATAAGCATACAAAAATATAACGTTCCCAGCACACTATTTTTAATAAGATTTTCACCACTACCCACCATATTGTCTGTAAGGAGGATAAGAATGGCCACAAAAAAAGTAGCAGCAAAGAAAGCGCCTGCTAAGCGCGCAACAGCGAAAGCTCAGGATTCAACGGATCTCGAACGCCACGTCAATGCCAAGGGCCGTGACCAATTGGTCAAACAGGTCCGTGACAAGATTAATAAGCTTGGCGTTACTTATCTGTATTGCCAATTCGTTTCTGTAACGGGGCGTATTGTTGGTAAAGGTATTCCAGCGGATCATTGGGAGCGTACTGCTGAAAAAGGCTTTCAACTTGTTTATGGGTCCACTGCAAACCTTTTTATTGATCGCCATGGTGATTACATTGGTTATGGACCAGAAGCGTCTGAGTTAGTTGGTATTCCTGATCCTGAAACCTTCGTTCAACTTCCTTGGGATAAACGTATCGCCAGAGTCTTTTGTACCTGTTTCCGCAATCGTGAAGAGCGTGTTGACCCCGGTGCACACTTAACTTCTGATTCTCGAGGGAATCTGCGCCTCATTCACGAAGAGTTTGAAGCTAAGCACGGTATGCACATGCGAGCAGGTACCGAACCTGAGATGATGTGGTTGAAACTGGATGAAAACAAAAAACTGCAAGGTGGGGTTACCAAGCCAAACTGTTATCACATAGACCAGTTCGAAGAACTTCGACCTGCTTTTATGCAAGTGGTTGAGTATTCCCAAGCAATGGGTCTGGACATGATTCAGGGTGATCACGAAGATGCGCCAGGGCAGCTGGAACTAAATTGGATGTTCGACGACGTGCTTCGTAACTCAGATCGTTTGACTACCTACCGTCAGATCTGCGCGCAGGTTGCGAGAGAGAAGGGCCTACATGCGTGTTTTATGTCTAAGCCGTTTATGAACGTTTCGGCATCTGGTTGTCACCATAACGTGTCACTTTGGTCCGGTGGTAAATCCAAAGTAAACCCATTGCATCAAAAAGTCATACCCGGTATGGATGACGTGTTTTCATACCTGGAAGGTGGTAAGAATCATTTCTTACCTGATCCAAAAATTGACAAAGTGAAACCAGCACCCATTGGGTTGCATTCCATTGGCGGTGTCATAGAGCACTTGTCCGCATTGACATCCATTGGTTCTTCAACGGTTAACTCCTACCGTCGTCTTTGGGATACCGGTTTCTGGGCGCCTGTGTTTGCTGATTGGGGTTTTCAAAACAGAACTTGCGCACTGCGCGTTTCGGCGCCAGGTCGTTTCGAGTATCGCTCTGTGGATTCCATGGTTAATCCTTACATCATGGGTGCCGCAATACTTAAAGCATTTGATGATGGTTTGGAGCGAAAACTGGATCCGGGTGAGCCAGAAGAACGTAATATTTACGCCGCCATGGAAGCAGGTAAGCAAGTTAAAAAGTTGCCAATGACCTTAGGAGATGCATTAAAAGAGCTTGCCGCTGATGACGTTGTTCGATCAGCGATGCCGGGTGAAATGTACAAAGTTTATAACCATTACAAGACAGATGAATGGGAGCGTTTTAACCACTCGGTTTCCGATTGGGATCTTGATAACTACCTCGACTGCTTGCCTTAGACCAACTACTTAGTGGTGGAATGGGGCGTCCTGGTTGTTGTGAAAGGCTAGGGTGCCCCGGATTTTTTAGCCCCATTTTTGAGAGACCTTGGTCGTTAATGGTTTCCAAAATCGGTTGGTAAATGGACTTACAAGTAGAATATTGAACGATTGTTCTGGTTTATAAGAGACGTTTTTTGGGTAACTTCACTGTTAGTTTACTGCATGACATGTTTGTGCGGCTTAACAGAGAAGATTGATTTCTGCACCCTTGGGTGTTCGTGACTCTGTCATCAGAGTTGTTTTAATTTAGTTATTTTCCTAACGAGGATTTGCAATATGTGCGGTATCGCAGGACTTATCCATCGGGGTAAAAGCTCGAATGTTGGTTCGGAAATGACTTCGATGCTTCAGTCCCTGAAGCACCGTGGTCCAGATTCGACCGGTTTCGCGTTATATGGTGCCCCCACTGATAACCAATACATCATGCGCTTCAAATTAGCGGAACAAGAAGACATGAATCGTGGTTTCGATATTCAACAAGAAGTGGTTGCGCGACAACAGGAAGTTGATAAAAGACTGGAGTCGATGGGCGTCAACGTAATCAATAGAGAAGAAGCTACTGCCTATTCTCATCGTTATACGTTTAGCTTTGGCGGCGACATGAAAAAATTAGCTGACTATGTAGAAGACATAGAAGGCGCTGAGATTCTTTCCATCGGTGAAGGCCTTGAGTTGATTAAAGATCTCGGCGATGCGACCGTGGTTTCTGATCAATACAGTCTTTCTGATTTCCAAGGCACACACGGTATTGGTCACACCCGCATGGCGACTGAATCCGATATTGATATTCGATCCGCTCACCCGTATTGGGCCTATCCATTTAATGACGTCTCTGTGGTACACAATGGTCAGCTCACTAACTACTGGACTTTCCGTCGAGAAATGGAAAGACATGGTCATCGTTTCATGTCTAACTGCGATTCAGAACTGATCGCGGTATATATCGCAAACCGCATGGAACTAGGTGATGATCTCGAAGAAGCAATGACTCGCTCTGTCGAGGAACTGGATGGCGTATTTACCTATCTGGTAGCCACCAGCGATAAATTGGGGATGGCAAAAGATGTAATGGCAGCCAAACCAATGGTGTTGTATGAAAGCGATGATTTTGTTGGATTAGCGTCAGAAGAAGTGGCGATCAGAAGTATTTTTCCCAACGAAATTGAAACCTTTGATCCATATGAAGGGGAGGTAAGAGTATGGCAGGCGTAGAACATAAATCCCATGATATGGGGTTGCATACCGAGCAACTAAGCGGACGTACGCAACAGCGATTTTTCAGTGCTTCAGAAGAGGAGAATTTCACTTATCCTTGGGCGAATGAAGTTGATTTCGACAAAACCGCTGATTTTGATGCCATGGACATGGATCCAACAGGCATCAATCTGAAAATCAGAGAGTTACTTGAGCAAGGCTACGGAACAATCACGATCAAAAACCCTCGTGCCAAGCACGGTGTTGGGGTTGGTGTGTTAAATCGTGCCAATATTACATTTGAAGGCAGCTTGGGCTATTTTGGTTGCGGATTGATTGATGGACCGAATGTTCGCATCACGGGCCGAGTTGGTTGGTCATGCGCTGAAAACATGATGGCCGGAACCGTTGTAATTGACAAAAATGCCGGTTCCACATTCGGCGCTGCGATTCGTGGTGGTGATTTGGTGTGTCGCGGTGATGTTGGTTCAAGAACAGGCATCGACCAAAAAGGTGGAACCATTATCGTTGGTGGAAGAACTGGAGCGTTCTCTGGCTTCATGATGCAACGTGGCCGAATGGTGATCTGCGGTGATGCGGGTAAAAACTTGGGTGACTCAATGTATGACGGTACCATATACGTTGGCGGTGAAGTGGAAGACCTTGGCGTTGATTGTGTTCCTGGCGAAATGACCGACACGGATTTGAAATGGTTAACTGCCAAGCTATCGATGTATGACATCGCCCCAGCTTGTGGTTTCGAGAACATGAAGAAGTTCGTTTCCGGGAAGCAATTATGGAACTACGATAACCTTGAACCTTCAGAGAAGAAATTGGTGCTGTAAGCGCTAATGTTGCTTATAGATCAAGAGGATAAATATTATGTCTAAAACTACCAGAGATACTAATCATCTAGGGCAGAGCTTCATTTTTCCGCCAAATGTGATTGATGATATTCACGTAAAAGCCGAGCTTGGACGCTATCGTATGCGTGGCTTTTCGCTTTTCAAGAAAATCCCAACTTGGGACGATCTGACCTTTATGCCAGGTACACTAACTCGATTCGTTATCGAAGGATATCGTGAAAAGTGTTTGACCAAGACAGTGATTGGTCCGAAGGCTAAACGTCCCATGGAACTCGATATTCCGGTTTACATCACGGGTATGAGTTTTGGTGCACTTTCCTATGAAGCTAAAACAGCTTTAGCTCGTGGCGCAACCATGGCGGGAACAGCAACCTGTTCTGGGGAAGGCGGTATGATTCCTGATGAGCGCCGCTATTCAGAAAAATGGATGTATCAATGTATTCAATCCCGTTACGGCTTTAATCCAAACCACCTTCGTTTGGCTGACTGTGTTGAATTCTTTATCGGTCAAGGTTGTAAGGTCGGTTTGGGTGGTCACCTAATGGGGCAAAAAGTAACCGACCAAGTTGCTGAAATGCGTTCATTACCTGCAGGTATCGACCAACGCTCTCCCGCCCGTCACCCTGACTGGCTGGGCCCGGATGATTTGGCATTGAAAATCAATGAAATCCGCGAAGCGACTAATGGTGAGATTCCAATCCAGCTAAAGTTGGGTGCGGCACGGGTTTATGATGATGTTCGTATGGCAGCAAAAACCGGTCCTGATTCAATCTATATCGATGGTATGGAAGGTGGCACGGGAGCAGGTCCTCACCTTGCAACAGAGGAAACCGGTGTTCCTGGAATTGCTGCGATTCGTCAAGCACGTCGTGCTATCGAAGATGTCGGTAAATCAGGTGAAATCTCACTGGTCTATGCAGGCGGCATTCGAAACGGTGGTGACCTTGCAAAAGCATTAGCACTGGGTGCGGATGCAGTGGCAATCGGCCACTCAGCATTGATGGCATTGAATTGTAACAAAGCGATTCCTGAAGCTGATTTCGAAAACGAAATGGGCGTTGAAGCTGGCCATTGTTACCACTGCCACACGGGTCGTTGCCCAGTGGGTGTTGCGACTCAGGACCCAACCTTGCGTAAGCGTTTGAATCCTGATGAAGCGGCCGAGCGCGTGTACAACTTCCTACACACCCTTACCATCGAAGCACAGTTGCTTGCTCGTGCCTGCGGTAAAACCAACATTCACTCTTTGGAGCCAGAAGATTTGGCTGCATTGACAATGGAAGCTTCCGCTTTGGCACAAGTGCCGCTAGCCGGCACCCAACACACCGTTGGGCAGCCTGACATGACACGATTCTAGGAGGTTTATGATGAGCCAAAATGACGTAGATAAATACCTGAATTCCGATGGATTAGATTCCAGCCGGGAAAAAGACATCGGGCAGCATATTGGATATCGATACGATGTTAACCTTGTTCCAGATATGGATCGCTGTTCACCTTTTCTCCTTAAGTACATGGGGAAAATGGGGTGGGCGGATCTGAACTGGTTAGAGGATGTACACATGGGTTACGAAGAAGGAAAACCTGCGGTATTTGACCGAAACATCAACGGTTGGGTGCAGGTGCCTGAAGATATTACGTTGCCTGATAATCAGCAGGATCGGGACATGATCGCTCGAGAACTGCTGATTAAGTTCCAAATGTCTAAATCCCATCCCATGGTGGATTTAGTGAAAGCGTATAAAAAGTTCTAACTCCAGTAGTGATTCACAATTCGGGCGCGACCTTCATACGGGGGTCGCGCTTTTTTTTGCGGCCCATTTCCTCGATTCTGGCGTTTGAGAACACTATTTTGGCGCGTTGTCGGATACTCGAAAGCGAATCAGCATGCTTGGAGTCGTTGGCTCATTCGTTTGTAATAGAGTCAAGTACGCGACTTAAACAGGTTCTGTAACTACCCATCTTGTTCCAAATTCATACCTAACCGCTAATAACCAAGGGAACGATCGGTTTCGTGGAGTAAGGATTCATCTTTCATCAGACGGATATAATTTTCTGCCACGTCCTCCAATGCCCCGTCCACGTGCCAGCCAGAAACATGAGGGGTGATTGTGATCTTGGGATGTGTCCAGAATGGATGGTCGTCAGCCAAAGGCTCCTCGCGAAAAACGTCCAATACCGCCCCGCCTAGCCGATCATTGTTTATCGCATCTAAGAGGTCCTCTTCGACAATAAGGTCGCCTCTTCCCGCATTAATGAGGATCGCGGAAGGTTTCATGTTCGCTAGCATTTTCGCGTCTAACAAATCCACCGTTTCATTAGTAGAAGGAAGAATTGACGCAACGTAATCACACTGAGATAACAAATCCGGTAGTGCATTCTCGTCGTGTAAACAGCAAACGCCTTCAATATTTTTCGGCGAACGACTCCATCCGAGGACCTCAAACCCCAGGGCCGCAAACGCTCTGGCGGTGTAGGAGCCGATGTGTCCAAGCCCAAGCACGCCGACTTTTGTCGTCGGGCTTTTTTTCGGTGGTATCTGCATCCAGTTGGCATTCGATTGGTGATGCTCATGAAATTGCATATTGCGTTGTTCCCGTAACACATAAGCGACGCAATATTCGGCGATCTCTTGAGCCGGTGCTTGCGGCTTCAAACGAGCAATCCTCACGTCCTTAGCAAGATTGGGATCGCGAGCGATGGTTCCCACACCAGCACCAAGTTTCTGTACCAACTTCAAATTCGGTAATTCTTCACTCACGCCGGGATACAGCGACACCACCACGAGCATTGTGATATCGGCTTTGTGTTCCCCCGCGTCGCAACAATAGATTGCAACACCCGGCAACAAAGGTTGGAGATAATCTTTAAGTGACTCCTCAGTCATCCAAATAGGATCACGAATATCAATGAGTAGTGACAAAATAGTGGCTCCAAAAAATAGTAACGAGTTCTTGAGTTAAGGTGGATGAAATAACCATTTGCTTCTGGCGCCAAATCAACATAATCGAATCAACGTAAATACACACAGGCATCATTGTATCTGTTCACTATCCAAAGACAATGGCACAGACAAATAAACCCCGAATTCTTCGCCGATATCACAGCTGACTCGCGCATGTACCTTGCCCTGTCGATCCAAAAATCGTTGATAATCGGAGACCGGAAAGATTCCCTCATGCCAGATCCCAGGATGAATATACAAACCTTGGCGGCCATCACACCAAAAAGCAACAATCTTGTCCGGCGTCAAATCATCCCCGGGTAGCGCCACAGGAACCACAAAAGGTCGTTTATCTAAGGGGAAGAAAAACTGACCGCCGTCAGGGTGATAGTTGAAATGCCATAAAAGTACTTGCTCTCTTGGAACCGTTTGCTCCGTTGGGGAGGCCTTTTGAGGATCAGTGGACCAGCCCAGAACATAATTTCCTTTCACCGCTTCATTGGACCCCATCAATGTATCGCCTTTCCATTCGCCGTGAAACACCCCTTCAACCCAACCGCCTTCATTACCGGTGTTTGAGTCAATGGGTCGCCAACCCTGAGCAGGCCAGGTCACAATTTCGATTTCCATTTTCTCTGGATCATCAAACAATGCTCCGTATCCCTGAACCGATGTCTCAGTGGCATGAATTAGGGGGACGTGATGAAGCGGTAACGAGGGTTTGGTGCCTGCTTCGAAAATATAAACAGGAGCAGAATTAGCCATGATGGTGTCTCCGCGTGTGCCGGTATTGTTAGATAGAATATCCTCTCATTTTAGCGCGGATTTTAAGGGAAAATATCATTTCAATCTGGCGACTAGAAAACAGAGATTGATGAATGAATCAAGTGCCTTTAGTTGTAACGATGAAGTGGAATGACTCGTTACGAATTTATGCCTCGCATATTTCGCGAATCTCCAAGATAGAAATGAATAAATCCATCTACGCAGGAATGTCGATCACTGATAGCTTGACCGATTAAGTCTTCTTATAAGATGTTTCAGATTGGCTCTTATGCCTTATGAAAAGCTGATTTCGTTTGGTTTGAAATGAGCTATGATCATGATCCATTGAGTTTTTAACGATGAATTAGCACTACTATCATGAACGATCTTTGTTTCAGCCCCAGTCATCAGCTACTGGAAATGCAGCTACATAAGAAAATTAGTTCTGAAGAACTGCTACAAGTATTTCGTCGGCAGATCGAGCGATACAATCCGATACTGAATGCAGTGATCGCGACAGATTTTAATGCGGCACTACTTTGCGCAAAGCAAGCTGATGATTATTTGCAGAAGAACGGCAAGCTGATGGGCTCTTTGCACGGACTACCCACGGCGGTTAAGGACATATTCGCAACCAATGGCCTGAAAACCACCCACGGTGACCCAACGCAAAGGAATCACGTTCCAACACACGACGACATCGTGGTCGCCAGAGAACGTACCGCGGGTGCGGTGATCATGGGAAAAACCAATACGCCATATTATGCTTCTGGCGGAATTACTTGTAATGATGTTTATGGACTAACGCGAAACCCTTGGAACACAAAAAAAACAACCAGTGGTAGTGGCGGTGGCGGCGTGTCGGCACTCGCCTCGGGTATGGTCGCTTATGCTGATGGCAGCGATGTAGCCGGCTCCCTTAGATCCCCCGCGGCGTGGACAAACAATGTAGGGTTTCGACCAAGCTCGGGCCGATTACCCGGTTACTCTGGGACAATTGCAGACGGCGGCACCAGTACCGCCGGTGTGCTTGCCCGTTGTGTCAAAGACGCCGCGTTGTTTCTACAGGCTTGCGACGGCCCGTATGCTGGAAGTCTGGTGCCATATCCCAAGGAAATAGGAACCTTTAAGTCCGGGTCCGGGACGATTTTCCAGGATACACCAGCGTCGTCAATTAAGAACGTCAAAGCGGCTTGGATACCGGTTTTCGCCGCCCAGACTTTGGACGATGAAATAGCGACCATTTTCGCTGATCAGAAAAAGGTATTCGAAAGTATTGTCGAACTTGAAGAGATAAATCCCAACTTTATAAATGCTTACCGAGCATGTTATCCAAACTACAATGTGATAGAGCAAGTCAAGGCGTTACCGAAACGTGTGATAGCCGAAAGTGAACGTGAAAGTGATAACTCAATAAAAGCGTCTGTTCGTTCAATGATTGACCGTGGTAGAAAGATGAATGCCTTGCAGGTGATGGAGACACTAAATCAACGAAAAGCGCTGTGGATTCAGGTACAACGATTTTTCGACTCCCACCAAGTGATCATCTCACCCACCCACCCCTCTCTTGCCTTCGATGCCGAAGACGCGGCAGCCGAAAAAAGCTTCGACTGGGCAGACCACTACTTCGCCCCAATGTTCGGTTTACCTTCAATCTCAATCCCTATGGGATTCACCTCGGACGGTATGCCCTGTGGACTGATGATTACCGGCCGGCCGGGGGATGATCAATGGGTGCTTAACGTCGCCCACGCCTATGAGCAAAAAACGTTGTTTTATGAGCAACGACCCGATGATGATTTCTTTACTAATCATTAGCCTCTGTGTTGTGGGAGGGCTTTCTAAGTGTTCCCCATCGTGCCGGTCAGTGGATGTCCGGTTTAATCCGAAAGGTGTCCGGTTGTTGTCCTGTGGAAATACTTGCGGATAAACATGCTCGACGATACGCTAGAAGCTGGTAATTGTGGGAGTTAGTCATGAATTGGGTGAAAGATCTACGAAACGAGTTTCACTATAAACAAAGCGCCTTGGGAAAGCACTGTGGCTCCAAGGTGGATGATTCGTCGGCGATGGTTAGCGAATGGGAGCAGCGAGGCAATATTCCTGATGAGCATATGGATTGTGTTGCTGAGTTTCTTGGGATGACATCAGAAAAACTCGTGGAGTTCAAAAATAATTTCCAATATTGTCAGGATCTGAATCGGAGATCATTGCAGCGGCGAAGTGCGTTGGCCGCGGTGTTGAGAGAGCTTCTCGAAGCTGGAGTGGATGTCTTGACTGTTCCAAGCGCATTTAGAAATTTCGACTCTGAAAACGGTATTGATTCAAAATTAGAAACGCTGTCGGAATCCATTGAAAAGGACATTCAAAAGGCGAGCTCCGAAGACAAGGTTTATCCGGGGTATTTTGAATCCCTAGTCGCGCAGGTTGGCTCTCTGGAGACATTGGACGGACCGATTAGACGTTTAATTGAGTCCAGTATTGCTTTTTATATCAATATTCCGGATGGTGATAAATTGCTGAAGCAAGACATGGCCTCCTTAGATCAATATTTCCCCGACGAGTTGCTAGCGGATGCACAACTGGCCCCGAAGTGCCAATCTGATCTAATTTTTAGTGTGCATCTACTCAATAAAGTCGCCCGCCCTGAATCGGTTGCTGGGGCCTCCATCGAAATTAAAGTCGAAAAAACCCTGATTAGTATGGCGAAATCAGGAGCCGAGATTCAGCTTCCGTTTTTTTCGGAAAATGCTGATGCAGCCTATATGACGTTTATGACAAATTTAGCCTTATCTATCGGTGAGTACCTACCCGAAGGATTGGATATTGAGAATGTCAGTGCCCATCAACGGTTTCTACGTCAAAAGTTTGATGAACATGCCAAGATGTCAAAAAACAGTGCTGGCAGGCCCATTGGTTTTAGTTTTACTAAACTCCCTTCGAGTGTCGTTAAGCGCATCCAAGACGAGTTTCCGCAGCTTTTTCTTTGTGTCTTCGAGGTGGGGGGAGAGAAATACGTACACGCTGATTTGAACGCATCAAGTCTTTCGCATTTTATTTTGCTACAGACGAAACGGGTCAATGAACGCGCTATGAGCATTGAAAAAAAGCAGAGGAATGATAATGGTGCTCAAGGGCCGCTTTCTACTCTCACGAATGATGAGATTGCGGTGATCCATCAGTTTATCGACATGTCGAGGAAGGCCGGACACGCTGAACTTGGTTTAGAGGTGGAAAAAATGATCGATGAAAAGTTGAATAAGACCGAATCAAAACAGGTATTGGATACCCTTTCCAAAGGCTCGAAGGCGTTAGAGGATATCGCAAAAACAGCTGAAAATGGGAAAACCATTGTGAAGACAGTGATTAATCTACTCACCGCCGCTTACGAGATGCTTCTAAAATGACACCAGAAACAAGAATAAGAATAACTAATCTTCTCGCCGATGCCAAAAAACTCAATGAGGAAAATGATTACCTCCCTGATCGGATTCCCTTACCCGAGAACGGTTCCTGGCCGGCGACTTTTTATTCGCTACAGAAAAAAAGTCTGTTGGCGATTATTGCAGCGGTGGCCACCGGGCGACCTTTACTCATTCGCGGAGAACCAGGAGTTGGCAAAAGTCACTTAGCTCGGGCAGCAGCAGAGCGACTAGGGCGAGATTTTATCAGCACAGTGGTGCAACCCGATGACCACTATCAAGACTTGATGTGGTCGGTGGATCACACCGCTCGCCTTGGCGACGCCCAGGTCATTGGGCATTTGGGAGGTGATGGTTCGAGTCCCGCGAGCGAAGTCTTGAAGATGGAAAATTACGTCGTACCCGGACCGGTTTGGCAAGCCTTGAATCCCGTTGATGCTAAGGAACAAAAAAACCGGGTAATGAATCGTGAGGTGCTGAAAGAAAAAGCGGAAAAAGACAAGAAAATATCGAATGGTTCGGTTTTACTCATTGACGAAATAGACAAAGCCGAGATGTCGTTTGCTAATGGTTTGTTGGAGGTGCTGGGAAATGGGAGCTTCGAGGCAACGCCTTTGTCGAAAACGATTAAAGCGGACACCGCACCATTGGTGGTGATTACCACCAATGAAACCCGGGAGTTGCCCCAGGCTTTCATTCGACGTTGTGTGATTCATGAATTGGAATTGCCTAAAGGAGAGAAACTGAAAGCGCATCTGAATCATATCGGTAAAGTCCATTTCGAAAAGATGTCTGAGACGGTGATTGCACATGCCGTGGATTTAATTGTTACAGAAAGAAACCAAACACCGAAAAACAGCCAGGTAATCACTGGTCAGGCTGAGTTGGTGGATTTGCTTCGTGCTCTGGATAACTTGGACACAAACGAAGAAGCGCAGTTGTCCGTTTGCAATGATTTGGCGAGTTTCTTTTTCAAGCATGATGCCCAAGGATAAAGGGAATCTGGTTAGTGTGATAACCGGAATTAACGGCTACGCTGACCTAGCCCGGCTACGTCTGGACCTAGAGGTAGATGAGGTTGGCTTGCTATCGTCATTTTTAGGTTATGAATCGCGCGGTGATAAAAATCGAGATTGGGTGTTTAAACTGGATTCGCTGCCGCCTGAGGATGAGTCTCCGAAGCAGAACGAAGAAGACCTACCCAAGATCGCCTATCCCCATTCGGATATCGATATTTCAATTTGGTACACCCGGGAGTATCGGCAAACCAAGGCCGAAGACAACCAAGAGGGTGAATCCCAAGCGGAGAACAGTTTTTCCGATTTTAAAAACCTAAAACAAAAAATCACCCCTTGTAGTCAGTCCGAGCTGACTAAGGGACGGATAAGCAACTTATTGGACTCCGTATTGGCGGACAGACGTGATGGAGGGGTCGATATTTTGGCGGCGGTGGAGACGATTGCTAAAAACCATCCCCTCGGTGAACTACCCCAAAAAGCCTCGAATAGCAGTGTTCACCAGGCCGTGGTGATGACGTGTAGAAGTTCAGACTTGAGCTGACAGTTACCCGTTTATCAGTAGCTGTCTGTCAGATAGAGTTTAGTTTACAAACTTTTCTTTCCAGATCGCTTTACCGTCGATGAGTGTTTCCATCGGCGTTCT
>WLWI01002167.1_pt1 | contig 16986 bp, 6 predicted proteins | sample 6701501 | NCBI WGS metagenome assembly WLWI01 (sample SAMN12718690, study PRJNA515312) | sponge metagenome | isolation source: marine sponge | host: Mycale hentscheli | place: New Zealand: South Island, Marlborough, Capsize Point | collected 2014-11-01
AAAAAAAAAAAAAAAAAGGTGAAAAAAACAAAAAAGAAAAAAAATTTAATTAATTTAAAAAAAAAAAAAAAAAAAAAAAAAAAAAAAAAAAAAAAAAAAAAAAAAGGGGGGGGGGGGGTAAAAAAAAAATAGAGTAAGAAAATGAGGGGTGGGATCACAAGCTAAGAAATTATCTAAACACTTCTAACAGTCATATATATAAGTATTTGCATAGCCAGCTCTTCTGTACCAAGAAGTGGCCATTAGATTCATTTACTAGGCCAGTATAAGTATTACATGCTCTAATCAAATCATAAATAGGATACAAAGGCCAAGCATGTTAATTGAGAGCACCAAGGACTTTAACACTTGTGTCACACATTATCACCATTTTGATAGTTCAATTACACATTGCAGCCTTTAATTAAATCAATCAATCTGACAACATTGTATTAGCCTGTGGAAGGTCATCAATAGTGCTAATTGCTAATAGATCAGCAAGGCCCATTAATTCAATTACCTAAGTCAAAATTAAATTTAACACAACACACACACACACATGACTCGAGACATATTCAACTCTGGCATCACAGCAATACAAAATATTGAACACGCTCACTCATTCATGCCACAAGATATTTTAGCAGTTGCCAATTCTGCCTGGCTGGGTGTCAGTATAACTTGTATGTCTGTCTTGAATAAAGTTCAAAAAAATTTGACACCAGAATAAAAATGTACCTAAATTAGCTAGTTTAAACGTCACACCCTAATGCTACAGCAATGGCCTCTACACAATCATAATGTAAGTAACATATTCCTTGATAGAAGAAGTGCTTCTGCTATATTTATTACTGACTATTAGAAGAGGATGGGTGAATCATAATAGCTTGCATTGATATATTCCATGGACACAAACCTACATCACTAAATATAGTTAGTTGCTAAATATAATGGATATAATACAATTATATTATATCTATATATACGAGAGGAAAATATTTCACCTTAAATTAGTTCATGAGCTTGCTTACTAGGCCTCAGTTTCTCACCAAGTTTTTTTTTACGGGTTCAATACCATCTTGTAAGTAATACACTAGAATGCTCTATACAAAATCATGCACACAACACACACACACATCATGGTCCACTTAATTTGAACATCATATTGCTTCTTATGATTTGTCTTCTTCAAGATATTAAAGAGCAATAAAAAAGATGGTTTAGAAAAAACTGCTCTACTTCAAAAAACTAATCCTCGGCATTCAGATACTGAGCAATCCCAAAAGGCAGAGTGATAGGTGATAGACTATTTAAAGAAACATGATTCTATGCTATAAAAATCTTTGTATCCAAGTAAAGCATTGTTACTCAAACCCTCCCCTATATATATGAATAAATCAGTCACATTAAGTACCAAATTTGTGTCCAGGTAGGTGTGCTTTCCACCCAGGCGCCAGTCCTTTAAAAAAAAAAAAGAATTGATCTCCTGACTTGCATCCTTCAAACTATTTCACCGAAACCTGCTTTCAGACCCGAAACAGATGGCTTATGACTGCCCCTGTTAGGGGACCCACAGGCATCCTAAAATAATGCACGTTGACAAAGCAAAGTATCCAGTTATGGAAATGGCTAAAGGGAGACTTGGGCTTGTAACAGCCAGAGGCCATGCAGAAAAAGCAGCTTGGGAACCAGCTCAACCAGAATCCATAGAGGAGACCACAAACCAGGGCAAACTACCAAGCTGCTAAACGAATTATCCACTCCGGAAAGACCACAGCTGCAAATGTGACACAAACACTAGAATCATCATCGCCCGTGATGACCTTGGACAGTCGGGTGTCCTGGCGCAGGAGTGTGCATTTCACAGGCTATTAAAATAAAGCCTGCCAACTGCATTTAAGTAGTGTTTTTATTGTTGTTTAAGTGCTCCTGTGGAATTAGAGCCTCGCATGCTGCACAACACAAGTCCACTGCCTGATTACCTTTAAAGTTACAAAACAATGGATGCGAGTTTTATACAATAAGGTTAAAAAAAAATTTGCAACTAGGCATCATAGCTATATATTGTGAGCAGTTTATTTAAAAAGAACATTGCTGTGGGAGTTAAGGAGATATAATTTATTAGCGGACTTTTTTTTTCTCTGTCATCATTTAAAACAGCCAACTTTAATTAATCAATTACCCGTATATTGAGAATAGTCTCATGAATGACCACAAGTACTGGACTACATTAATACCACAAGCAGAAGCTGCCAAATCCCAGACTAGAATATTGCTCCAGGCTACTCCTGTGCCAGGTAAGGACACAGGACACTCAGACTGACATTGGATTGTCATTCAACACAAGAAGCACAGCCAATTCCAGTTATAGCCACATACACTGGGTTTGTCTACCTACATGTGCCTCATACCAGCTGATCATCTTATCGTGCCTCAATTTGGCACAAGAGCTTGGGTGGAAGTAAATGATTATTAATGCAGCTTGTTGGCTCAGCATGTGATCCTATGGGTGGCCTGATGATTAAACAAAGTGCTTGCAGCTGCTGCTGACTTGATCATTTTGCTGTTCTTTATTAGTATTATTATCACCATTATTATTATCAACGTACATAACATTCCAACTTAGCCAACTTCACAGCTTGCTACAAGGAAACCTAGCATTCAGACAATACTCAAAATAACCACCTTCCCCTTGGTTTCAAGAGAGAAGCACAGCACTGGGTACACTTTATGACAGACTGCCTTCCCAGTGATGTGGGAGGGAAAATATGTAAATAGTAGACTAGATTGGTATAGCATTTACAGTTGCAGGTACCTCTAAAAATGTTAGCACATTACAGTGCATTGCAATTGTATCTGTGATAAGTCCCATGTATTGTATCCCTTATGCAAGCAAAGTGACGCTATGCGCCTGAGAGAGTTGGTTAATTTAATAATCTTACAGACAGTCTACTGATTTTAGTTAATGTGTCTTTCACCCTCAGCTATCAAATACCCGCTGGTTCCAAAAAGGTACATTTATGTTATAAGAAACTTCCAATTTCCTCTAGTTGCTACCCGTGTAACTTCCACACAGCAGAACTTTTTTTCATTGTGTTTGGAAGCATTAGCATCCTAATGGCATTGCCGCCTATTGTGTCTGGCCTGCCAAGTAAGGCAATAATGGGTTCTTTTCCTTGTGTTTACATGTAAGCATCCGTGTGCATGTCTTCCAGCTGTCCACAGCTATTACAGTATTAGACATATCTACTGTCAACAGCAATGATGGGTGAGTCTAGTCGTAACCCATCAATTTCATGGACACACAAAAAAACACTAGTCAAAGTGCACAATGCACCTCACAATTAATCTTCTATCCATATTATAACCAAGCTACGTACTTTGATATAGTGGTAGGCAGAAATTATGTATCCAATTAATAATAATAATAATAATATTAATAACAACAATAATAATAATTATTATTATTATTACTATTATTATTATTATTATTATTATTATTACTATTACTACTATTATTAAAATTATTATTATTATTATTATAAAGAGTAGTAGTGCTCAATACCAAGCTATGTATATGGCTAGTAACCATTTTCTTCTAATACAATTAAAAAAAAAAAAAAAAAGAAAGAAAAGAAAAAAGAATATACAAATTAGGACAAATAATTAAATCTAATAGTAACATCACTTTTGAGTATTAGTAAGTAGTGTGCAGTCTAATCAACACTAATTCACCAGGATACTAGATGATTATCCACTATAAAACAATATCAACTGGCCGCTAACACCGAATTATTAGTATACAGAGTTTTGAATGCAAAACATGATGGCAGTTCTATGTAATTTAGCAACGCCAGTTCTTTTCCCATGACATAGCATAAACAAGTACTGCAAAAAAAAGGAGTTGTCACCTCAATTATTTCGTTATTTAATTGTAGTTTTTACTTCTGACTAACAAGGCAAGAAAACATTGTGCATTTGCACGTTAATCTATACTTCCAAGTACAAATGGATTTCTCTAATGCATTTAAATTGTCATTGTTCATTGTGCTTAAAACAATTTTGTTATGATTTATATTATGTCTACATGTACTCGGTCTTGCATAGTTTTGTGGAGATCATATAGCTGGTTCAGGATGCTCCAGTTGTGCGTGATGTTATTCACATAGTCACACATCAATACGTGGGCAGGAAGACACACATGTCTGAATTTGTTTGTACTTGGGGTCGTGTGCCACCAAATGCTTGAAGACACGACATGATACCTAAGTATATGAGTGTTTGTGTGCGATGTAGACGTTTCTGTGTGCCAAAAAAAAAAGTACTTAGAATTTCAGCAGTGTATTTACGTAAAAAAACATGATTGTGTCTTTAAGAAAATTCCAGCGTAACCCCAGATATCTTAAAACATACTTATACTCAAGTTTGAATGCAATTTTATACCTATTGTCAAGTTCTGACCCTTCATAATGTGGAGGTCTTGGAAGTCGAGGGTTATTATAGCTCATAGGCAAAAGCACTGGTGGCTAAAGCCAGGGATTCTGGGTTCAATTCCCTGGCAACAACTGAGATTTTTTTTTTCTTCACATTTCACGTTTGCTTTTCCTTAGACCCTTTGATTGAGAAAGGATCACTCTAATTATATAACTGTATCCCTCCCGAGATAATATCGCTACTGCTCATTAACTAAAGTTGTTCTGGAGGGAGAAAATAATGAAGACAATGGTTTGCAATTGGCAATACCAGTGAAATAGCTGGATATTGTACGCAAGTTACAGCGCCAATGTAGAATTAGCATAACCCGAAGGGGAAGAATAAAATTAAAGTGAGCATGAAGCTTGATTAAATGACCATCTTTCTTGTGCACACAAATTTGGGTTGTTCACTGTGTACAAGCAGTCAGCTACTTATAGCTTTGTATTTGTACCAGGGCAGCAATTTATTGAAGAGAATTCTTTACTCTAATTTTTTTATATTATAGTTTAACAGCAAATTCTCCCTAATATGAGAATCTTTCAAAAACCCATGGCCATGAGTATATCCTAAAAGTCATCCAAAATATTATACTCAAGAGCTCTGAATTACTGGACAGGACAACTCAAATTGTAGAAAGTATAAAATACTAATAATCTTTTTAGTCAAAACAAACACACAACAACAATATAAAAATTTTAAAAAAGCAAAACAAAACAAACAAAGCCACATTTTCATACAATAGGCAAAGTATCAGTTGAGCACCCACACACGTTTCTAAAAAGACATCTTATTAGAACTACTACTACTACCTATTACTATTGTTATTGCTAACTGCCACTACTACTACTACTACTACTACTACTACTACTATAGTAGTAGTAGTCGTAGTAGTAGTACTGCTTTTATTGTTTTTTACTACTACTACTAATACTACTACTATAGTAGTAGTAGTAGTAGTAGTAGTAGTAGTAGTAGTAGTAGTAGTAATATAGTAGTACTAGTAAAAAACAATAAAAGCAGTAGTATTCAAGTCAAACCTGTTTTTGAGAATGGGAGTGAGGCGAGGCAACAGATCTTTGATGGGTGGGGTCATCTTGGTCATTCCAATCACATTCACAATAGCCTTGAGTCCAGCCAGGATACTGCCCAGAACTTCTGGATACTCCTCACCCAAGTACTCGTACAGGACTACTCCAAGGTGACCCAGCAGCTTTTCCTACAATAATATTATTTACTAATATAAAGTACGTATTTGAAACTAAAACTATCTGATGAAAATAAATATAATATTTAAAGTAGTAAGTTGGATGGTGTGTCAAATATATTATATACATTGAAGTGCATTACAGTCCCCTTTAGCAGTTGTTAGTATGGTGAGAACAACTACAACCTTCATAATGACCTAAGATAGTTCCTTCACTTTGACACAATGAACTAGCCCAAAAGAGAATGCACTTTATTATTTTTTAATGACGTTCTATAATCTCATTAAATGAACCACCCATATTCTTAACAACATGATTTTTTTTTTTTTTTTTTTTTTTTTTTTGTGGGGGGAAGAATTCTCTCAATAAAACCAATATTTTGTGCAATAAACTTTAATTATCATTTTTAAAAATCACCCATGCCCTCGGTGATGTCATAATTACAACACCGTACACAACTTTCATAGAAACTACACTGCAAAGTTAAAAAAATTAATCCTGTACTCTGATATTCACTGGCAATGGAACGAAATAAAAATATCTCAGAGAACAATAGAATACATTATGCTAATATTAATTTCCTCCTCTGGATTTATAATTATAAGGTGAACACATGCTTGCCTAACAAAGACATCATGTTAGGTTAAACCTCTCCATGTTTTCATTATTACAACAATAAAGCTTACTAACCACACGATAAATAAGCCAATAACACTAATAGGGGGAAACGAAAAACCAGAACATTAAAATTCACCACAAAGCCTTCATTCAAACACAATACAAAAATGTAAACCACAATCCCATAATTTGACCATGAGGTCACTAATTTTGGCTAATGTTGGTCATAAGGCAATATTATTTATTGTCATAAAGAAAAATCATCCGGTTAAATTTCTGGCTCTTCTAGAGGCTTCTTGGCTTTAAAGAAAAGGCACGATTTTGTCAGTAATTCCGTACTGCACTAGTTCTCACTCTTAGTATAAACCAACAGTTACTAGACCTAAACTAACTCATTCAAGTTTAAACCAAAAAACACAACACCACACACACACACACACACACCAATGCTACCGCTACACAACTTCATGCTGCATAAGTATCAGTTACTTTGAAACTAAACTTCAGTAAAACACACTGCCAATATGCATACATGCAGAGTGTTAAATGGTGATAACGATGGTGACTGCACTATGCCACATCTATTATCTGAATGCACATGTCGAAGAAGCTTGCAAACCATTCATTACTGGTTAGTTTGACTGTCAGTGGTACTAATGTTGATTGCACTATGTTTGAATAAGATACAAATGCAACCACTAATAGTTAATTTTTACATGAAATATGAGAAAGGTCACATGAGCACTAGAAAAAAAAAATACTGACTTGTTGGCTCTCAGGCAAATTAGTAGGAGTTAAATTTGAACACACACTCAAAAAAATCTTGAATATTTTAACTTGTGAGCGATTAAATTTTTTTTTGGTGACAACAGGTACTTACAGACTATCAAATTTACAACCATTAATCCTTGACTGTCTTCCCAACCTAAGCCAAACCATCCACCGATGCCAATAAGAGCCCGAGAACAATACCAAGACAGTATGAATACATCCTCACATATTTTACATCCCAGTACCCAATAATAATAAATAATGTATACATTCAAGTTTTTTAATACTCAAAAAAAATCTAAAAGCCATTTTTATTCCCCTTAAAAACGTCCGTTCGCTAGGCCACCTGTTCACGACACCATCACCCCATGTTGCCTGCCGCAGACTCTCGGTGAAGATACACGCACTAGTTATACAACCACCACCGGGATACATGCACTAGTTGCACAACCACCATCGGAAGGTGTTGCCCCAATCTCCATTAGTCCACTACACTGCAGAATGCAACCTCTGCATCAAGGCAGACCACACCTTAATGAGTGGTTGCAATTTGCAAGAAAGGTTGTGCTTGATGCCGCAATTTCTCACAGTTGTGTACTACCAAGTTTAAACCATGATATACAGTAACATAATGATATCAACCTGTACACTGTAGTCAGCCACCACTTTAGTATATTAAAACTGAGCAGTTTGCATTCAAAATAGGAATGAATTTCTATCATACTAGTTTATTAATACAGTAGTATCAAATGAGTTAGTATTATTGGTGTTAATCCCTAATTCAATCGCTACTTGTCAGTTTTGATTGGATCATACCGAGCATAGCTTTGCTACGGTCTCAATCCAATTTTCCTGTCAAATATTTAATATCCCCTCATATTAGAATAACTGATCTACAACACAATGTAATCTGCAAATAAAAAAATAATAATAAAAGAAAGCTTTCCAATTTCATTTATTATTTATTTATTCGCTTTAGTTTATGTAAATTAGAAAATGTGTCCAAACAATTTGTCTAGTGTGTCGTTTTGTTCCATCATAGAATGAGTGTGCTGATATCAAAATGTTAGAAATGAGAAGCTAAAATACATCAAATGTGATAATATATATAAATATTAATACCCATGATACTTCATGAAATACACAAACAATTTCATGCTAAAATAGGATAATTATTGTATAGTTGTTATTGCCGTTATAGTATTATTTAATTGAATTATACTATTTGGCATGACTTTATCTCCCAGTATTGTTGCTCAGTATCAACACAGTGAGGTCAGTGAACAGCAGCTTCATGCATTCTTCAGTCCATGGTCCACACAGGTCACCCCAAAATTCCACAGCCACCCCAACACTGAGGAAGAAGGGAACAAAACATGTCAGGAAGTCATAAGCCTAGAACTCTCTTCCTCAGCATTCCAGCATGGGAGGCTTCATCTCACAAAGTTGCTGTTTCTAGGAAGTCTGATACTTGCCCTCACAGGTCAAATAATAGGCACTTAGCACATAATAAAAAATACTCAACTTTTTAACACATTATGTAAATAAACTTAAAATTTTAAATGTGTTTATATACTGAAGAAGTAGTAATAATGGAATTATATGAAATTCTTAACAAACTACTACTACTATTACTACTACTAAACGGTTCAATTACAAATTGTTTACAGCACAGAAGAACTATGTGGCAATACTGATTTTGATTTTAAGCATACATATTTGACTTATTTAATTTAAAAAAAAAGTTCATTACTGGACCGGAGTAGGAAAGAATTTAAAGAAACGAAAGTGAGAGTGAATAGGTTTTGCAAAATGATAATGTCCTTCTGTATGCCGCAGCAGTAATGTTCAGACACTTTAGCTGAGCCCTTGCCCGTACACTTTTCTACTGAGCTTACATCCCTAATGTAACACTATCAACAATAATCTTAATATATGGCTATATAATGCAAATGCCAAACATATTTTATTTACTTTTTTTTTTCCTCCTCCGGTGCCACACCATTTTTTTCTTAATATTAGTAATTTGTATTGTCTAGTTGTGTGCTCAGATTAACAAAATAATTTTTTTTTCACCTTCCTCATTACAGCAAGGATGGTGGGCCAACCCCACAAGATATTGTGGGAGGTCTACCTGACGTGATCAATGGGCCGTGTGCAATAGTAGAAGCATTCCCACTGACTCCACATACCGGCTGAGAGCTAGGCTGTCTTTTCCACCACCAGACAAATAGCCCACTCTCCCCTATAGCCACCCCCTCACATAGCCAAGACCTCAGTGCCACACCCAAAACCTACCGGAGCCTAACGAGAAGTCACTATGCATGCACGCATACTGCCATCACCTCCTGGTGGTCGCACAGCTTGTTTAGACAACCGTAAAAATGGTACGGGTGATTGGAACAGGAACACAAACAGAACGGACCAATGACTGAGCTATACTAACCTCATGTCAGGGCTCAATTTCTGTTCCACCTCCATCCTTCACTCCCAACCAACACTAAAAACCTCATTTCATACTTCATTATATTTTGTTTCCAAGCACTGGCGATTAATTCAATCTAGTGGCTCAAGTAAGAAGATAAATGCTAATTTAATTTGGAAATATTTCCTAAATGTGTAAAATGTACATATGCACTAGTCAGAAAAAATATCTTTACAACTTTTTTTAAACCAATATTCCATTAACTTTTCTTTCTTTTTTTTTTTCTTTTTTTTTTTTCCCCCCATTTAAGAAAAATTTTAAAATTAATTACTGCTACGTGGTAGGAATCCCTTGATCACTCAAATAATAATAATAATAATAAACATACACATGCATGAGACAAAGTGGGTCTTTCACATTATTTTACAAAAGAGTATCTAAACTGGAATATGAGCCACAAGGTGAGGGACTTCAAATAAAAAAATAAAAATAAAGTGTGTAAGAAATCTAATACAGCTATGGCAACAATTCCCCAAAACTATTCCTACTTTTTGAGCCAGTCCTGAATCCACTCAAGTAAGCCATACTGTTTATACAACTTCACCTACTGTCGAGACGAATCATGAATACTTTCACATACCGGCCATGCCAAGCAAGCAAGGGAGAAACAGAAGGCCAATTTTGGTTACAAACAGAGTCACTTCAATTGAAAAGTACCAATTCCCACAAGAGAATAGTCTTTAAATTCTGCACTTATCCTGATTGATGCTGACTACAATGATATCAACTTCCTAATGTGACAGAATAAGTTTGTCAGTGGAAAAAAAGTGGATCTCCATACGCAGCAGGAATACACTTCAACTATGAAGTGTAGCTTTTGTAGAAATACAATTTTCTCACACTGTAGCAATCATGTTATGTTTAACACAATAGCAAGAGAGCTCGTGTTATCTTAATTCCTAAGCTAACCTGTACCATTATCACTAATGAAATAAAAATGCAGATATTATGTTCAGAATAAAAAAAATTTTCAGTTAATGCCAAACTAGCAAATTATTCAGCTTTACATAGGTGCTGATGATATTTAACAGCACACTTGTGTGTGGGTTGTACAAAATATGGAGCTTAAAAATTAATTAGAAGAATAATTCAGCAGTCAAAATACAATTCAAATTTCATATTCAGTATAATATCAATATTAAAAGAATGATAAGTGTATAGCAGTTAAAAAAAAAACCCTCTAGTATTTACCCCCTCTTTAACACAGAGTAAATGTTCAATAGTTGAAATTACATACATATTCACAAAAAAAATATCCAAAAGATATACAAAAAAACACAATAATCTTATCCATTGTAAATTACAACAATAGGCCCAACATCTACAATACAAATATCAATCGTCCTTCACATGACCTTCGCAAGAGCAGTCAACTGCACCACCCATAATCAAATTAACCAATTAATTACTACTCCAAAAACCACTGACTCCAGAATGAGTGTCCATGCCTCACATACTTCATAACCCAATTGGTGTGTTCACTCAGACAATGTCAGTTTCACTTCAGCTCTTAGGTATTGCGCATTCCTGAAACTATTCGTTTTCTTAATGCCACAAATATTAACTGTGTACCTAACTGCCTTTCATGCATAAAATAAACAGAGTAGTTGCATAATGGCAGGCGTAGATCCGAATATCATGAGATTGAGAAAAACTTAGTTATAAAAAATGTCCATATTTAAAACAAATATGTAATTTTGAATGAGAAATGCAGCAAATATAACATCAGTAATGGAAAAGTCATAAATTATTAAATAATCAGAAGTTAAAGAGGTGCCAAAAAAAAGCACAAATACGTCCCAAGTGTAACATAAAAATGCTAGTTCTACTCTACTACCTTCAAGCTTTCATATACAATTAGCACACACATTACAGTACAAAACTTTTCACTTGCACCTGACTTTTAAAAATAAATGACTACTTACCTCTCCACAGGTATGCATGACAGAAGCAATGCGAGCAATGAGGTCTGCAGCCTGTTGTCGCACTTTAGCTGCCTTATTGTTGAGTCTCCACAGGATCGTACCACAGATCTGGGGCAAATATGGCTTCACACGTCCCCCCAATGCATTCACAACCACACCAAATCCATTCAGCATGATAACGTCCTGAAAACAATAACAACAATATATATATATATACATGTACATAATATACGTGTATATACTATACACTACTAATAAAAATATATTATAGATATTAGCATATATTGGTATTAATTTGGGAGTTTTGACCGCAAGTTTTTCTCTCCAATGTTAAACCCTATCCACGTTACCCCAAGTATCCACAATAACAATGACAACAACAACATACCAATATAAACATAAAAAATTAGTCCACTATAGGCTTTAAGACAGGTGTTAAAAGGTGCCAAAAAAACAAAAAAAAAACAAGACCGCCAACAATGGGTTATCACAGAGGAGAAACTGCAAGTTCTTAATAGCATTAGCTAATGCACAGAAGTTGTTCGTTGCCACTAACTTACACATTAACAAAACCATACAAACAAATGCATGCACACGTGTAGATACACAAACACAGTGGTCACACACACAAACATGCCCTGCTTGCTTCACTATTTACTTCCATCACTGCCCACACTACAAGCCTCCACTGCTAGAGAGTAGTAATTAAAACAGTGGAGTAAACCAAGCTACTAATAGCTTGGAGTAGAAAATCCCATATGAAAGAAAGAACAAGACCAAACCAACCAGAAGTAGTACATGCTAGTCTAAACATACACTAAATATGAAATTATTTTCTTTGTCTCAATTGTTTCCTGCAATCATATCCTTCCCATAATTGAGCTTGTACTGCATCTAACATAATCACTACAACTTCTAGGCACAGTTCACTATAATTCATTTAGATAACATTTCCAACTTATATTCTTCTTTTTGTAAAACAATATTGTCAGTCATTTCTTTAACTATCTACGTATCTCTAGAAAGATTTAGAACATACAATAACTACGAGGCATACACAGCTGAAGCAACAACAGTAAATATTAAATTCGTTTAGTCCTCTTAGATATTCCGCTGGATTTCACTTTTCACAATTTTTTTTATTTGTGTGAATAAAGCTAGAAGATCTCACAGAGCCAGAAGCATCATGCAAAGTTTTCTGACCGGCTATGAGAAAATCGACCGTTGTGACAATAAATTAAAATTGAGTAAACGCGCGGCAAAGTTAACCTACCTCAATTTTTTCAAAAATTGTTTGGGGGTTTTCTGAAACCTTTACTTTCAAACTACCCCAGGTTAAAATTTTGGCTGATTTGGGCGAAGGCTTCTTTGGAAAATAAAGGGTTTTAGTTATGGCGGTCTATCGTTCCAATTGCACCCAGCTGCATTTGGAGAATGCGGGTCGCCGTTTCTATGACAATACCCGCAGAAGCTTAAAGAAAAAATGGCCGAAGGAATAATAGCTTACAGCAAAAACTCTAGCTTACCGAGTATGACTAGCGGCTAAAGCCTAAAAGCTTACCAACTTTTTTCACGAAGTCTTGGAGGAGCAGTAAGCCATAACTCCACACAAAAACTCTGGCCGTGAGGTCGACCTTTCCCGGGAAATTTGTATTAACATTACGTAATTCTTTTGTAATAGTATAACGGTCCGTGAACGAAAATAACTCGTAAAACTTTAAACGTAATTTTCTCTTGAGTTTAATTTTTGTGATGAAGCTAACCGCGTGGCATTCTGAGTGTTTGTATAGCCCGCGGAGACGCTCCAAGCTAAAGAACGAATGGTAAGCGCTTTTGACCCGTTAAAACTAGAGGATTACCGAATAAAATCTTTCTTTTTTTTTTGTCACAACGGTTGGTTTTCTCATAGCCGGTCACATATGTCCCTGCATCGTACTAAAAAACAAACTTTTCATGATGACCAAAAAAAACAACAAAAAAACAACAACAACAAAAAAATTAAAAAAATTAAAATAATAAATAAATAAATAACTCGCATGCATTCACAGACAAGAGACACAAAATTATTATTAAATTTATGTAGTGAAAAGCTAAACAGAGCAATGAATTTAATTATAGTGGCTGCAAATATCATTTAACATACTGGACAATTTCACTTATCCAGACACTTTAATAAACCATCTGACCAAAGGTGTCTGGATAACCAAGATAGCACTGTAATAATAATAATAATAATAATAATTAATAATAATAATAATAGCAATATTAATAATATAAATAACAATATTAAAAAATATGTTCATGTTCATTTACTCTATTAAACGAGCAACAAATTAAATTTCAGCCATTTCGACATAATTTTTTATGCTTAAAGATAGCATAATTAGATAAAAATCATGAGGTAAAAACTCCCTAAATTTACCTCATTGGTCTGCTCCTGAAAGGCGAAAAGAATCCCATCAATGAGCTGCTCTTCTAGTCTGGAATCAATATCAGCTGCCCCCAGATTACCAAGTACCTACAATACACCACATATAGGGCATTTACACAATCACCATTGATTCTATTTAATTACAGAATTGAAACTTCCTGTGTGTTGCAAGATATTAAATTGTATTACTGCCAATATTTCATGAAAATTGCAGTACTTATAACTTTGTTACATCACTTTAAAAATTCCTAAATACCGCACATCTATCTCCTAGCAACACAATTTGATAAAGATTGACACTAAACAAAGAATGAAGTATTCAATTAATTTAAATATAATAATTAGATATACTAGCTTGGTCAAAACACTGAATATCATAAATTCCCCCCCTGTATTACGTAATGGCTCCTCGTTAACATGACGACCCTCAGTAACATATCCTCAAGGAAAGGCTAGTTAACTACAACACAGCTAAAACACATTTTGTATCACGATATTTATGAATAAAAATATTGTGATATAACTACATATTGAATACTAGTATATATATATATATTTTTTTTTATTTATTAATTTATTTGTTTGTTTATTTGTTTAGAAAGCTGGCTCTACATACACAAAACCCTCAGTTAGTACCACTTTTACGCATACCTTGGTATTTTCATCAATTCTGTAAGCAAAAGTTGATCAACTGGTTACTTCTTCAAGATGAACTACCACTGTTCAAGCTTGAGAACTTTTGAGTAGAGGTCATGTGAAGTAAATTGCTTGGGTTTACTAAAAACAGCAAGTAGCTGTCTCCTTCAGTTCTATACCTATAGCTTTACACATGGTTTCTGCTGCCTGGTTTCTAATCCACCTCATACGTATTTCTTAAAAACTGCTTTGCAATTTTGGACAAACTCCATGTTGGTGTAGGTGTGCTTTTTTCCACCTCAGTCGATAAATTGATATTACTGGTATTTATGACTATAAAAAAAATATTGCGATGTTTCCCAACCCTAACACGTATACATGCTCTCTAAATTTAACTTTATCAGCCAGAGCTTTATCTGGGGACTAGCCAGCAGGCCAATTTCATTTTACAGTAAAAAAACAACAAAAAACAAACAAAAAACAAACAAACAGCAAAGTCCACTGTATTAAACACGAGTAGCTAGCAAGATGATAAGAACATGCTTTTTTTCAGTGTGGCAAAAGTGATCAATCTCATAAACAATGATATTCTCAATCACCAGAAGCATGAACTCAATTAAGCGCTGCTAAAGTATTTACAAATGTAATTATGATGTGATTTTCAAAAACAAAGACTAAAAAACTTAGGTCACTTTCAAAAAACCATTAAAAAAAATTCATCAAACTTAACTTGCGAATTAAAAAATTGTTACATGTTTGCTGACTGTGAGATTCTCAGTACATGCAGGCATCACTCAATAACACTTTGGTAGGGTAGTGAATACAATACAATTTTATTTTTTTTAATTTAAAATTCACCCCCTTCCGACTAAACTGGCACCACTAGATTAACCTTCACCTTTAGCCTCCCTCAACTCTCCTACTACTCGCCACACCTCAAAAATGAACATCTCCCCACACAAGCATAGCTAGCAGAGCATCACACAGGCTTCTAACTGCACGGTTGGCAGATGGTAAGCTTCCCAGGCTCGGCTGTGGCCATGCTTCCCTTGCAGATACCGTTGGGGTAGCTAACGAGAAGACCCATAAGGTCCCAAGGCTGCCACCACAGCCCCTAACACACCAGTGGGCACTGCTAACAGGTCTCGGTCTCTCTTTCTCACGTCACCAAGAAACTCTGCAACCACAAGTGAGCGGATGAGGCCAGGTTGCATAGAGAAACCAGTAAGGATTCTTTCCAACTAACGTACCACTAAATTGCCCAGAATGGAACAAGAAAAGGTTAAAGGTTAAACTCGACCTTTAGCTGTAATGACAATAAAAAGTGAAGCCATCAATCAGCTAACAGAAATAATAAACATGAAGACATCATTCCCAATTAATATGCTCTGAAGGAAAATTTAAATGTTGTTTTAGTGTTTAATACGTTTTACAGACGAGTTCAATTAGAGAAAACCATATAACCATGTATTCAGTTCAACACGATGAACACAACTTTGATCAATGAAGCACCAACCCTCAGTGTTACTATACACTAGCTAGCTATTACAAAGACCACAAGAATTAAGTAGTATCAATATGAATATGCCAATATGTAGCTCGTGCAAGTCGATATGTAAAGCGTGAGCAAGTCGTGCAACTCGTGCAATGCAACGGTAGACGTTTATGCTAACTTTATAAGAGAAGCTTAACATACAAGCGACACTCACCTTACCAGTAGTTTCAATGGGAAACTCCAAGCACTCCGGTAAACCACTGAGAACATAGTGTAATGATGGAAAACTACCATGGGCAGCAAAAAAATTATTTGCTCACGTGAGTACAGTGTGACTATAGGGGGTATCATCAACATTATCACTTATGATCATACAATCTAAAAATAACTAGCTTTTACTGAAAAAAAGTCTAAAAGAAAAATTCTGGCACATTAAAGGGACTTAAAATGTCCAGTGCAACATTTTGATATTTGTTTCAATCTACAGGAGGCAGCTGCCTTTGAGATCCACTTTTCATTGCGTGACAGAATGACTGACGGACAGGCGAACTGAGTACTGTAATCCTCTTACGTATGCACGCTGTGGGTTAATAATAAAAAAACGACATCAGATGTAAAAAGCACTAACGGACATCAGTGCCCAACAAATTTAGTAATTTTAAAATAGCTTGCCGTATCCACCTTAGTTAAAAATTAAAAAAATAAAATCTTGGCAGTGTTTTAAAAAGTGACATAACTATTAAATGGGAAACCACAAGACCACACAGTGTTTCATACAGGGGGGGGGGGGGGGGGGCCCGGGAACCCCCCCCCCCCCCCCCCCCCCAAACTCTTTTCCTTACACAAACTTTTATAATAGAATAATATACCAATTACAGTCTAATGTGCCTATTTTTTTCTTTAAAAATGTCCAGAATTTCATTAAAATTAACTTCACTTAAGTCTGGGCCTTCAATGGCAATTCT
>WLWI01002168.1_pt1 | contig 16985 bp, 29 predicted proteins | sample 6701501 | NCBI WGS metagenome assembly WLWI01 (sample SAMN12718690, study PRJNA515312) | sponge metagenome | isolation source: marine sponge | host: Mycale hentscheli | place: New Zealand: South Island, Marlborough, Capsize Point | collected 2014-11-01
AACAAGCGTTTACGCACGACGTCCACTCTTATCTCGGCTTTATGTATGTGAACCCCCAATACCGTGGCCTTGGAATTAACGGGAGAATTATTGATAGACTTATTCAGTGGAGCAATAGTCAGGGCATATCAGATTGTTATCTTGATGTTTATGAACAAAATGAAGCAGCTGTACGGGCCTACGAAAAAGCAGGATTCATAAAATCTATGATGGAAATGAAACTAGAGTCTAAGTAAATGTTAAACGACAGACAAAATGAGTTAAACAACTTCACACCCATGAGTGCTCATATCTGGTCAAATGATTAGTGATAAACAGTTAAAAGATCGACTTCAGTTTTTAGAAAAAGCGGAAAGTCTGAAAGATACACTGCGCAGTGCTTATACATCAGAGGGGCGAATTGAAAGCACGGCCGAGCATACATGGCGTTTGACACTGCTGGTAATTACTTTATCTGATTTACTTCCAGAGCTTGATCTCCTTCATTTACTTAAACTTTGCATTTTGCATGACCTGGGAGAAGCGGTAGACGGAGATATTCCAGCCCCGGAACAAAAGAACCTATCTACGAAATCGAATAAGGAGCGCGAAAATTTCAAATCATTACTGGTAGCATTACCTGAAACATTGAGGGTAGAGTTTTTGTCTTTATGGGATGAGTATGAAAATGCGCAAACTATCGAGGCACGAGTGGCGAAGGCTCTTGATAAAATAGAAACTCTTCTTCAACATAATCAAGGGGCCAATCCAGCGGATTTTGATTACTCGTTTAACCTGGAATATGGCAAAAGATATACTGATGCTGTACCAATAGCATCCCAAATTCGATCAATATTGGATAAGGAAACTTCGGAGAAGGCTTCTAAGAGAAAAAATGAATAGCAAACCGTGTTAGCTCCAAAAGGCACGTCCGATGAACTGTGACTTGATTCACTCACGATTTAATAAACATGAGAATTGAAAAACTTTCGCGCTTCGGTGATTGTATCTACGCTAGGACAGTTGCTAGTATGTGAGTCGTGTGAAATAGAATGGGATACTGGCATTAGTAATGATGCTGTAGGTTAAGCTAATTAAAAATTCCGTACTAACTGGGGAGAAAACAAATTGAATATGCATGCAATATTGGGTCCGGCAGCAGTACTTGTGTTGTGGTCGCTCATCGTACTTATGTGGATGGTCATTACTCGTTTTAAGGCATTTTCCGGTGCGGGGATCACGCTATCGAATGCGCCAGTGGGTAGTCGATATGTTGACATCGAACCGGACATGCCGGTTAAAGTTAACTGGGTGTCGCACAATTTTACTCACCTGATGGAACAGCCGACGATTTTTTATGCGGCGATAATTATACTCGCGCTAGCGGGCGACACTAGCGAGGTCAATATCGCGCTGGCCTGGTCGTACGTTGGCCTTCGTATTGTTCACAGCCTTTGGCAAGCTCTATCAAATGTCATTTTGGTGCGAGTCGTTCTCTTTACTTTATCGACATTCTGCCTTTTGGGACTTGCGATTAATGCCGTAAGGATCACCGTCTTCTGAAACATCCTGACGACTTGTCCGAGTGGAATTCGTGATATGAGTGAAATGATAAATATCATTGATTCAATTCCCTGGTATCTTTGGTTAGTTGTTTTCTTTATTTTTATTTATATATTTAGAGACAAAAAGGAGTGGGCATATCGTGTGAAATTCGAAGGTCCTAATTCTGGTGATATCGACATAGATAAATATCATCGCACGAATGCAAAGATTGAAGTTGAAATAGAGTTGGTTGAGAAAAATAGAAACTTGCCGGTTCAAGTATTTGTCAATAACAGTCTCGTTTTAATCGTTCCGAAGGAGAGGAATAGCGGTAGAGAAATTGATTACACAAGCTATTATGAGCATCAAAGGCCATCAGAAGGGGATAAACTGGAAGTTTTCATAGATGGGACAGTCATATTAAGTGGTGAGTTAAGATCAAGATAGAGTTAGCTGAATAGTGAATCAAATTCCGCAAAATTAGACTGAGGAAGTACGATTACCGCCAAGGTTTATAAACAGTTATGTATTTATTTTGTGAATGAATCTCGGTCTAGAGTGAATTCATGGTGAAGAATATTGCTTTGCTGATTTTGGTTTTGAGCAGCTCCCATGTGTACTGCACAGTCGATAATGGAAAACCTGACTTGCCAGCATATTCCAAAAGTTACGATCCAGGTCGTGATCCTTTTAATGATCTTGTATTAGCAACAAATGAAGCGGAGGCAACAAATCGCCTTGTCCTACTTATTGTGGGAGGTGATTGGTGTAGTTGGTGCCTTGTGTTAGAAAAATATTTAGAAAAAAATGAAGAGTTTTCTATTGCGTTTTATCAAACATTTGAAGTAGTAAAAATATTCTATGGTACGGAAAATGAGAATGAATTCTTTCTGTCGAAGTTCCCGAGGATAAAGGCTTACCCACATTTTTTTATTATGGACGCAAACTTTGGGCTACTAGGTAGTCAAAATTCGAGTAGTTTGGAGAAAAGAAAGAAGTTCCCATTGTCGCCAGAACGTTATAGAGAAGAATATATGAACGAATTTTTGAACAAATGGGCAGATTATTTGTTTGAAAATAATTTATACGAATTTGAAGAGAATTATGACTAAATTAATCGACCTAAGTCATTCCATTGAAGATGGGAAAGTTACTTATCCGGGGATACCCGCGCCGAAGATATGCGATTTTCTTAGTCGTGAGGCTTCGAAAGAATACTATGCAAAGGGGGTCAGTTTTTGTATTAACCAGATTGAAATGCCCGCGAATACCGGTACCTATATTGATTCGCCATTTCACAGGTATGCGGAAGGTGTTGATTTGGCGCAAATGCCATTGGAGTCAGTAGCTGAATTGGATGCAGTTGTATGTCGTATTCAACATTCCATGCGTGCTATTGGTCCAGATAGTTTTGAGGGACTTCAAGTATCAGGAAAAGCTGTGCTAGTTGAAACAGGATGGTCCAGGTATTGGGGTAGCGAGCAGTACAATAATCAACATCCCTATTTGACGGCAGAAGCGGCAGATTACTTAAAAGCGAACAATGCCTTGCTGGTGGGCATCGATTCTTTGAATATTGATGATACGGATAATCTTGAACGCCCGGTTCACTCGATACTACTTGGAGCGAATATTCCTGTCGTTGAGCATATGTGTCATTTGGATAAACTTCCTGAGACTGGTTTTGTTTTTCATGCGGCACCTGTAAAGGTACATGGCTTTGGTACTTTTCCAGTTCGCGCATATGCAGTTGTTAACTCCTAACAGCTGACTGGCCGTGCTTTTGACTAATAGATTATTCGAAAATGTATACGCGACTTCCATAATGCACAGTTCAGAAATTCAATTAACTATCGCGATATTCTTTATTATTGTTATTCGAGATGTGCTGCTAGTCCGTATTTGTCACAATTAAAACTCTATGAATGAGGCATTGAAAACCCGGCTGGCCAGGTCAGATGAAGCCTCACTTCTCTCTACCCTGGCATTTGAATCAAAAGCGCACTGGGGTTATCCCGCCGATTTCATGGAGTCATGTCGTGATGAATTATCAGTTTCAAAAGAAAAGCTAGCAAGTGAACACTACACTTATATCGTAATTGAAAACGAGGATGAGATACTCGGTTTCTACGCGCTTGAGAAGATGAAGCCAGGCCAGTTTGAACTGGAGGCACTATTTGTAAGGCCTGCCTACATAGGAAAAGGGGTAGGTAGTAATTTGTTGGAGCATGCCAAAACTACCGCAATAGAAATGGGGGCAGAAACTATATTGATTCAGGGTGATCCTCATGCAGCGTCCTTTTATCTTGCAGCAGGTGCTCAATTAACTGGAGAAAGAGAGTCAGCAAGTATCAGCGGTCGTTCTCTGCCTTTGTTTACGATTTATCTTTCCAGTCCAGGAAATATGATATAGGGACGATTTCTCAAGCACATCGATAGACAGCAATCAGTGACGATGCGATGATTACCCTAGTCACTTGGTGAATGTCTCGATAGTTATTGAACCTGGTTCCAGGAGGTTAATGAATTGCTAAGCACGTCATTATCAGGCTTTATTGTCGCGGCCTTGATAGTCCTGTTGATCCCGGGACCCGGTGTACTTTATGTGATCGCACGTAGCCTGAGTCAAGGTCAGAAAGCGGGCCTGATATCTGTTTTAGGACTTGCAGCGGGCGCGCTGGTGCACGTGGCAGCAGCTACGGCAGGATTGTCTGCAATCCTCCTGACCTCGGCAACGGCCTTCGGCATTATTAAATTACTCGGAGCTGCTTACTTAATTTACCTGGGAATATACACGCTATTTAGCCGTCATAGCACCGCTGAAATAGATATGGCATCCTCTCGTTCTATGTTCCGGCTTTTCAAAGATGGCGTGCTTATTAGTGTTCTAAATCCGAAAATTGCAATTTTCTTCCTAGCATTTTTGCCACAGTTTGTAGAACCAGGCCAGGCCTCAATTCAAATACAGATATTGTTTCTCGGAGTCCTTTATGTCTTTTTGGCAATTCTCAGTGATGGTACTTATGCCTTGCTAGCTGATCGCTTACGAAGCTGGTTTGGAAATCGAATGAGGGAGAGTGTGGTACCGCGGTATACAAGTGGTGTTGTTTACCTGGGATTGGGCGTGAGTACTGCGCTTAGCGAACCAAACTAAAAAGAAAGTCTTTTGTATTCATAACAGTTTCAATTTTGATTAGCTAAATACAATGAATAAATAGGAAGTATAAAGATGAAAGAAATAACAAGAATCAATCATGTTGGTTTGAGGGTAAGTAATTTGGAGGTCACTCGTGAGTTTTATGAAAAATTGGGTTTTGAGTTTATCGTAGGCCCAGTCGGGCCGGAGCCAGTTGCCATTATGGAGCATCCATCCGGGGTAAATATAAATTTCATATTGAATGCCTCTGACGACGTTACACTTAATCTACTTATGGATGTTCCTGATAAGCATACCGGTTATACGCATGTTGCGCTGGAAGTGAGTGATTTGAAATCCGTACAACAAAACCTGGAGTCCATTAACTATACTATTACCGAAGGACCTGTTGTTACTCCAGATGGGGCCTCATTTATCTTTATCAGGGACCCGGATGATAATGTCATTGAGTTTCACAAACCTGCGGACTAAACAAAAGTTAATTGTGACACTCATGTTTAACTTAAGAGAAAACATAGCTTGATTACAATAGCTGCTATAGACCATATAGTTTTGAGGACATCAAAACTGGAGGAAATGCTCAATTTCTATATAAATATACTTGGCTGTGCTGTAGAAATAGAGACACCAGCAGAAACCGGGCTAACGCAGCTTAGGGCTGGTAATGCTTTAATCGACTTAGTCGCTGTGAATAGTAAGCTGGGGAAGGTTGGCGGAGGGCCACCAAGCCTGACAGAAAATAATATGGATCATTTTTGCCTGCAAATAAAATCTGCCCCGGAATCCAGCATAATGGAATACTTGCAGGAAAATGGTATCGAGACGCCCGGTTTCCTAAAACGATATGGCGCTCAAGGTTATGGAAATTCTATTTATATTAAAGATCCGGATCAAAACGTTGTGGAACTTAGAGTTCAATTATAGTGCTTATTTTATTTTCCTGTTTTTGTGAAATGAGCGTTTAATACTTCGGAGCTCATTAACATGGCAAAAGTACTTGGAGTGGGCGGTGTATTTTTCAAGTCAAAGGATCCGACTCAATTATACGCCTGGTATCAGAAACATCTCGGTATTGAAAAAGGTGAGGGGCCTGGAGTCTCTTTTCCAAAGTCTTCAGATTACATAGTGTGGAGTATTTTTAATTCGAACACTGATTATTTTGCACCGCCTTCAAAAGAATACATGTTTAACCTGGTGGTCGATGATCTGGAAGGTGCCTTGAAACAGGTGGCAGAGGGAGGAGCTGAAATAGTAGGTGAAATTGAGTGCTATGATAATGGTCGTTTTGGCTGGTTTATCGACCCAGATGGAAACAAAGTGGAATTGTGGAAACCCAATAAAATAAACCAGGAAAAATGAAGTAAAGGCTATTTACAATTTGTCAGCAATAGGAGTTTTATGAAATGCCATATGAATTTGAGCAATCAATACGACTACCTGCCGATGCCCGAGTAATTTACGAGGCATGGATGTCCAGTGAAGGTCATACCGCGATGACAGGGGCAATAGCTCATGTTGAGCCCGAAGTAAATGGCGCGTTCGATGCCTGGGATGGTTATATTTCAGGGATAACACTCGAACTTGATGCTGGTAGACGTATTTATCAAACATGGCGTACAAGCCATTTTGGCAGCGAAGATGAGGACTCCCGTATTGAGGTTGAGCTTAAGCCAGATGCAGATATGACCTTGTTAACTCTGAAACATAGTAATGTACCAGACGGACAGACACGCTATGAGGAGGTCGGCTGGAAAGACCACTATTTTGAACCGATGCTGAGACGCTTTGAGTGGCTTCGAATGATAGGACAATTATAGTCGATGAAAAACTACTATCGTTCAGAGTTTGTTTAAATTTCCAGACCGGATTGAATATTCAATATTGTGTATAAAGAATTACGCATTGCAAAGGTAATTGATACCATTTCGAAATTGGAGATCAGGATCAAAGAACGTTTCCCTGACTCGGGAATAAGTGCTGTGTGTGCCGAACTTCATCGTACCGCTATAGGTGCTCAAGACAGGATAGACGACTTGTCGAAGCCGAATAAATGGACTCGTGTAGGCGTAGTTACCGTGATAGTGAGTTTTATAGCGATATTGTCATACACACTCAGCATTGTGCAATGGGAATACAGTAAACCAAATCTTGTCGAGCTTATACAATTAACTGAAGCCCTGATAAATGACATCGTGTTAGTAGGTGCTGCCTTATTTTTCCTGATTACCCTGGAACAAAGACTAAAACGAAAATCGGTACTGAAGGCCTTACATGAATTGAGATCCATTGCCCATGTTGTGGATATGCATCAATTGACCAAGGATCCTTCCATGCCGAATCAAGCTCAATACAGGACTGAACATTCACCTGAACGTAGTATGGGTGAATTTGAATTGCAAAGGTACCTGGACTATTGCTCAGAAATGTTTTCTTTAATTGGAAAAATTGCTGCCCTATTTTCAGAAAAACTGCCAGAGCCGGAGATAGTATCTGCGGCCAGCGACATTGAAGATTTATGTACAGGTTTAAGTCGGAAAGTGTGGCAAAAGATTGTTTTTATGGATATGAATAAATATACATAATTTTTGATAGTTTAGATTTTAAAAATAATATCTCGAAAAATAATTGAGAATAAATTTAGCTTCCAGACTCCCTTATCAATCATGACATCCAATCACATTCGTAGAGTAGAGCTTTCTGACATACCCGCAATTTTCCATGTGCGTACTTCGGTGGTAGAAAATTTTATGTCGGAGCAACAGCTGGCGGAGATTGGTATCACACGCGGTTCTATCAGTGAGCTTCTTGCAGAGGGTAGCGCCTGTGGCTGGTGTGCTCTTGTTAATGAGAAAGTGGTGGGCTTCTCGCTGGCTTTCAGGAAGGAGAGAGAAATATCGGGTTTATTTGTGCTGCCAGAGTATGAAAAGAACGGTTTCGGCACGCTGTTGCTAGACGAGGCTGTGGTCTGGTTGACTGCCTCTGACGAAGGTCCAATACGACTTGCTACAGATCGCAAAACTTCTGCTCACACGTTTTATCAGAAACGAGGTTGGATTGATCTTGATCATGGTCCAAAGGGAGATATTTTGGACGGTGATCACTACATGGAATATGATCCATCGAATGTACATTCAAGGTCTGAATAATGAGTAAGTTTTACCTGATTTTGCTGGTTTCATTCAACATCACCTGGGTTTATGCAGATACGTTCGCCTCACATACAGAGCAAAAAATTGTTCGCCATATAGATGGAGAGCAAGAGCAGGCCCTCGAACTTCTAAAGAAAGTTGTCAACATGAATAGTGGCACCATGAACTTCGCAGGTGTGCGCTCGGCTGGCGACATCTTTATAAAGGAGTTGATTGATTTGTCGTTTGATGCGCAATGGCTAGCTGGAGAAGAATTTGGACGTGCAGGCCATCTTTTTGCAAGCCGGGGTGATAAGGGCTTGAAAGTGCTCTTGATCGGTCATCTGGATACTGTTTTCGCAAAAGACAGCCACTTTCAAACCGTCGAGGAGCTGGCTGACGGGAAATTAAAGGGGCCGGGCGTGACAGACATGAAAGGTGGTGATGTGATCATTATCTATGTCTTACGGGCACTGAGGGCAGCGGGTGTTTTGGATAAAATCAATGTTCACGTGGTGATGACCGGCGACGAGGAGTCTCGAGGAACACCCCACTCTGTTGCTAATAAGGCTTTGATTGATTCAGCAAAATGGGCTGATATTGCAATTGGATTTGAAGATGGCGATGGTGATCCCGCGACAGCGGTTATTTCCAGGAGAAGTGCGTCCGGATGGAAACTGGATGTGAGTGGCAAGGCAGCGCATTCTTCGCAGATATTTCGCGAAGACGTCGGTTACGGCGCTATTTTTGAGCTGGCACGAATCCTCGACAAGTTCAGAACTTCTTTGTCAGCTATTCCGAATCTAACCTTCAATCCCGGCCTCATCGTAGGTGGTACCGAAATTGAGTACAAGCAGGATGCATCCAATTGGTCAGCGTTTGGAAAAAATAATGTAATCGCACAAACTGCTTTGGTATCTGGCGGAATTCGAGCCGTTTCTCCTGAGCAACTACGCATGGCCCAGGAGAAAATGCAGAGTATTGTGGAAGAGAACCTGGCTCATACCGATGCGACACTGGTTTTTTCCGAAGGCTATCCGCCAATGGCACCAAGTGCTGAAAATAAGCAGCTATTATCAATGTACAGGCAAGTCAGTCTTGATCTGAATTATGGTGAAGTGACAGCTGTTGATCCTCGTCGGGCTGGTGCCGCCGATATTTCTTTTACTGCGCAATACGTGGATATGGCAATAGATGGGTTGGGCTTAATGGGGGAGGGCGGTCACACAGATAATGAAGTGGCGGACATGAAAACCTTTCCACAACAAATGAAAAGAGCAGCACTTTTAATTTATAGGTTGTCTCTTTTATAAAATTTCAATCTGCACCAAGATATATTTGGTAAAGTTACTACGAACCTAACTAGAGGTTAAATTACATCAATATGATAAATCTCAAAGACACACACAGTAAAACTATCGGCTACATCCTGTGGATATTCGGTTTCATGGGTGCGCATCGATTTTATTATGGACGCCCGATTACTGGCACGATTTATTTCTTTACATTGGGTTTGTTATTTATCGGTTGGATTATTGATTTGTTCCTTATCCCCGACATGGACAGGCAAGCCGATTACCAGTACACCGCTGGAGATAAAGACTACAACATTAGTTGGGTACTACTTACCTTTTTGGGTGTATTTGGTATCCATCGATTCTATCTTGGCAAATGGCTCACCGGTATAATCTGGTTTTTTACTGGTGGTTTGTTTCTGCTGGGTTATCTCTATGATTATTGGACCCTGAATGAACAGATTGATGAAGTGAATAGTGCTTAACTTTCCTCAAAGTATTTATCATTTTCCGTATTAGTTATTTACTTGTGAAACAGGCGTCTATTCTACTAGTCTCATTTTACCTGCTCGTTTACTCCCTGGCCGTTTCATCTGATGAGGCATTTCAATGCCCAAAAACTGAAGGCTCGAAGAAAATGCAACACTCACCTTTCTCGGGTTTTGATTGGTATGGGACCCGCAAACTGGCGGCAAGCGCACCTGCTGATGGTATTTGGTACACCACCCGACCAGGTGCTCTCATCGCGGTTAAGCTATTTTGGTGGAGTGATGGGTTTAAATTGGGGATGGAATCTGAATTAAAAGTTGAGATTGAAAGTCTGCACGGTAATCCGTCCTCACCTGAAATTTTAGAAACAACAAATGCGTTCAGGGGTGAGTTACGATTGTCGGGACCATGGGCAATGCTGGTTGGTATAGATATACCTGCGCCCGGGTGCTGGAAGATAAAGGGAGAATTTCAAAAGGAATCACTTGAATTCGTAGTTGATGTCCTTGATATAGAAAAGCTGCGACCTGGACAGTAATATGATAAATATTGGTCGAAATATTTCTCTGCCGAATGATGAACTTGAGTTTTTGGCAATTCGCGCTCAAGGCGCAGGGGGGCAGAATGTAAATAAGGTTTCATCAGCAATTCATTTGCGTTTCGATATCAACGCATCTTCACTTCCCGATGTAATTAAACATCGACTATTGAGTTTGCGAGACCGACGTATAAGCAAAGAAGGTATCTTTATTCTTAAGGCGCAACGTTTTCGAACTCAGGAAAAAAATCGCGATGACGCTCTGGCACGGCTGCGGGAAATTATTGCAGGCGTGGAAAGAGTACAGAAAGTAAGGCGTCCGACAAAGCCGAGCAAGGGTTCTCAAACTAAACGCCTGGACAGCAAAACAAAACGCGGCAGAACAAAGGCCCTGAGAGGCAGGGTTACAGATTAATTCATAATAATGAGGTAGGACTCTCGGAGGATTGCAGTAAATGAAGCCTGCTCAGGCTTCATTAGTTTTTTGTCTCGAGGACCAAATATTATTTTCCGTCCAATTGGAGTTTAGATATAGTGTTTCCACTTTCTGTCGTGCCCAGGGTGTTTTTCTCAGGAATTTAAGGCTGGAATTGATACTGGGGTCATTAGTAAAGCACTTTATTGTGATTTTCTGTCCTAACTCTTTCCAACCATATTTCTCTACCAGGCGGGTCACAATCGTTTTCAGGGTCAGACCATGGAGTGGGTCTTGATTCCTTTTTTCAATCATAAGTGACAGGGTCCTGGCTGAGCTGTCGATTTGCCTTTGCTTCTGCTTTCTTCACGCGGACCTTGCTTCCATCTATTTCCGTGCCGTTAATATTTTTCATCGCTACTTTGGCCTCGCCTTGTTTTGGCATTTCTACAAAGCCAAAACCCTTCGAGCTGCCGGTTTGTCTGTCCATTATTATGCGACATGACTGCACCTTGCCATGTTGTCCAAAAAGGGACAGGAGTTCGTCTTCGCTTGTGCTTCTGGCCAGATTACGTATTAGTAGTTTCATTGAATCACCATGTTAATATGAGGAAACTATACAGCTTATCTCCGTTCACTTGTAATATTATGCTCTGGCTGAAAAACTCATGCAGCTTTGCCATTAACGGTAGATGGAAATAACAAGACGGAATTCAAATGCAAAATATCGAAATACGAAAGGCTAATTCGGAAGATGCAGCATTAATCTTGAGATTTGTTACAGAATTGGCGATCTATGAAAAAGCCGAAGAAGAAGTGACTGCAACAGTACTTGATATCAGGGAATCACTGTTTGGCGAATCTTCAAGTGCGAATGCTGTTATCTGCGAATCAAACAAAGGTGCCATCGGTTTCGCGGTGTATTTTTTCAATTATTCAACCTGGCTAGGTAAATATGGACTATACCTCGAAGATTTATACGTTACACCGGAGAACAGGGGAACAGGCGCGGGTAAAGCCCTGTTGAAATACCTGGCGAAAGAGGCAGTAGATAAAGATTGTGGTCGTTTCGAATGGAGTGTTCTTGACTGGAATGAGCCAGCAATCAAGTTTTATCAATCCATTGGAGCAAAACCAAAGGACGAATGGGTTGGTTATCGACTTGATGGACTAGCACTTGAAAATTTTGCTAAGGCTTAAATTTGGAAGAATTATTATGTTCAGAAAAACAATATGTCTCTTATTACTGGTACTTGCTGGTTCTTCAATTGCCAGTGCAACATCAGAAAAAAGAATCCTGATTGTTGTTTCAAATATCGACGACATGGGCGACGCAGATAAACATGATGCGAGAAATAACCTTTGGGAAGTCGCTCCGCCTTATCACGTATTTGTCTCTGAGGGATATAAAGTCGATTTCGCTTCGCCATTGGGAGGCAAAGTGGGTTTTTCAATGGATCCAATTGGTATTAGTAGTTACACCATCAAGTATGAAAATTTTCTGATAAAGGCAAATGCATCATTGTCACCGAAACAAGTTGAGTCAGATAAGTACGATGCAGTATTTATTGGTGGTGGTTATGGCACATTGTTCGATGTTGCCTCTAGCAATGAATTATTGTCTCGAATTGCTCAAATTTACGAAGCCGGTGGCGTGGTCGGAGGATGTGGTCATGGACCGGGAGCCTTCGCTAATGTAACACTAAGTAATGGCGAATTCATGGTGGCAGGAAAGCGCGTTGCCGGATTTCCCAATTCTACCGAAGTATCCAAGTCCTGGGCAAAGCAGGGTACCTTGCTGCCCTTTATGGTTGAAGATCAATTGCGAAAAAATGGAGCCATTGCACTCAATAAGGAGTCTGTGAAAGATAAGCACGATGTAATAATCGATCAGCGAATTGTTTCAACCATGTTTTTACCTTCAGCAGCACTGGTGGCGAAAGAAATGATTCTTATGCTTGAGAAATTGTAGAATGCAGCGAATAAAACTTTTCGTCTTTGGCTTTTCAATTTTTATTCTTTTCCTGGATAGCAGTTCTCTTCAAGCTCAAAATATCGTAGTCAGGAATATTGATTACAAAGACGAAGTAGTTAACGAAGACGGCAAGGATCTGCTCGATATTTACATGCCGGAAGAGGCAAATAATGTCCCTGTCATTGTATTTTTTCATGGTGGTGGCTTGCGTATCGGCAATAAAGAAGATGCTCAGGAAGTGGCCACTCGTTTCGTTGCCGCCGGTGTTGGAGTGGTTTCAGCGAACTACAGACTTTCCCCTGCAGTTATGCATCCCGCACATGTCCGTGATGCTGCAGCCGCTACTGCCTGGGCGATAGAAAATATTGCCCGTTATGGAGGTAATCCCCGAAATATTTATGTAGGTGGACATTCAGCAGGTGCTTACCTTGCCACCTTGCTGGTACTTGATTCCAGTCATCTGGCCAGACATGGTATTACTCCTGAGATGACCCAGGGTGCGATAGCTATCAGTCCTTTTCTTTATGTGGAAGAGACAGCAAAGGTTCGGCCAAAAGTTGTTTGGGGGAATGACCCTGTGAACTGGTTAGCGGCTTCTGTGACGCCACATATACAAGCGGGCAAAAAGCCAGTGCTCGTTATCTATGCCGATGGTGATGCGCAATGGCGAAAACAGCAGAACCAGGCATTTGTGGCAGCCATGCGTTTAGTTGCAAACAAGGCACAAGTCTTTGAAGTGCCTGACCGTGATCACATGAGCTTAATTAATGGGATAAACAGGAAAGATGATGAAATACTTGGTTTAGTATTAAAGTTCATTAAAGCTAATTAGTCGTGAAGAAATATAATATTGAGGAACTACGGCCAACGGGTGTCGCATGCACAAGCTGTCGTAAAGGGACACTTGAACCTGCACGGGGTCACTATGGCCCAATTTACCTTTGTTCTGCCAAAGGCTGTGGCTTCTATGTGGAAAGTCGTCCAATCGGTAAGAAGTGCAAATTTATTCGCGATGGCGAGAAATGTGGTGCCTTGATGGTTGAAGGCACTATAACCATACCAGATAGATGTAGTGATAAATCTTGTCCCATGCGAAATCCGCACAAACTGAAAGTTTAATATGTTTTCATCCTGAATGGTCCTAACTGAACAAATACTATCAAGAGTGATTGGATAGGTGAGTATTCTCGCCCCAATGTCTGAGGAAGTTTACGCTCAGTATTTAGATGGGGCTGTCAGAGCCTATGCGAAGGAAAATGTCGAATCAGGTCGTTGGCCAGACGAAGGTGCCATTAAGCGTTCTGAGATAGACTTTAATAATTTACTGCCACAGTAAGCACCCCAGATAACTATTTGTTTGAAATCAAAACAGATGCGAATGGACATTCTGTTGGCTACATCTGGTTTGCCGTAGTAGAGAAGAATGGTTTGAAATCTGCTTTTATTTATGATGTTGAAATAAAACCGGAGTATCGTCGACAGGGATTCGCAAGAGCAGCGTTTGAGCAACTGGAGATCAAGGTGCTTGAACTTGGCTTAACAAATATTGGCTTACATGTTTTTGCACATAATTTGGAAGCGCAAAGCCTGTATAGCAAGCTGGGCTATTCAGTTACGGGAATCAATATGCTCAAAAATCTGGACTAAGTCTGTGGATATTAAGTTGGCTACTGTTGAAGATGCCGTATCCCTTTCCAGCTATTATTTGGAGAATGCAGAGCATTTAAAATGTTGGGAAAGAAAAGTAGAAGATCGGTTTCACGATGTTGATGAATGGACAAAAAGACTGAAGTTACGCGAAAAGGAGCAAGAGGAAGGTCGAAGTGCGTATTTTTTGCTCTATTCTCATGAACCCAAAAAAATAATAGCCAGCTGTTCCTTAACCGGAATAACATGCGGCGCATTTATGGCCTGTTTTATGGGTTATTCAGTTGCAAAATCTCATGAAGGAAAGGGCATGATGAAAACACTATGTGATCATGCAGTTCAATATGCGTTTGGCGAACTTGGCCTTAATCGTGTGATGGCAAATTACATGCCTACCAATGAGCGTTCTGAAAGACTCCTGACAAGCATGGGTTTCAGCAAAGAGGGAGTGGCAAGAAAATACCTTTTCATTAACGGGAAATGGCAGGATCATATTTTGACGTCGCTTATCAATCCAGATAATCAATGATGCACTTTGCTTAGAAGAATGCGGTCATAGCTATGATGAATCAGCACAAGCAAGTACAGGAACTAGTGACTCGAAATAAACTGCATGTTGCCTTCATTGCACTGTTTCCTGTACTGATTCAGGTATTAGTGTTTTTCTGGATTGCGGCATGGGCAGAGGGCGCTGGATCGGGCAAAGGCATGCTTGGCCTCTTATCTTTTTTACTAATTCTTATGTCAATGCCCATTGCCATAGTGATTAATATCCTTATTGCGACTTATACGCCAACAATTCGCTTAATCTGGATACTGTTTCTGGCCATTTTTATTGCACTAGCACTGCCTCTTCTTGCAGCGGCTTCCCTGCTTTTGGTATCTTGAATATTGATTTGTTAAAACAGTAATTGGGAGAAATTTGTGAATTTAATCATTGGAAATAAAAATTATTCGACCTGGTCCCTGAGGGCATGGTTATTACTTGCAGCGAATAATATTTCCTTTGAGGAAATTCGAGTCCCTCTATCTGTAGATGGCACACATGCGGCCTTGAAAAAATATTCAGGGGCGGCGAGAGTACCTGTTCTGCAGGATAAAGGTGTAGTGATCTGGGATTCTCTGTCGATATGTGAGTATGTTTCTGAGCAATATCTTGACGGCAAGGGTTGGCCTGAAGACCCGATAGATCGAGCTCTGGCTCGTTCCAGCTGTGCCGAAATGCACTCAGGTTTTTTCGAGCTTAGAGCGAAAATGCCTATGAATTGTCGAGCACGTGGCCGCAATGTTGTTATAACCGATGAATTACAGGAAGAAATCACTCGCATTGACAATATGTGGACTGAATTGAGGGAACAGTATTCTGCGAAAGGTAAGTGGTTATTTGGAAACTTCTCCATAGCAGATTGCATGTATGCTCCAGTTGTATTTCGTTTTCAAACTTACAATGTAGAAGTTTCAGAGATTTCCAGAGCATATATGAATGATCTGTTAGCTCATTCAAATATTAAATCGTGGCTGGAGCAGGCAAAAAAGGAAGTTGAAACAATTGATTGCGAGGAAGTTGGCTAATATTCGATGAGTCGCGAAATAATCAGGTTCAATTACCAATGATAAGAGAACTTAAACCTGGTGACGTAAGTGTGGTAATTGAATTATCGAAACATTTGGCTCAATCTGAAGAACCCATTGAAGAGATGACTAACAGATTGCGGGCAATGCTAGATTCCTTGATGGATGTTGTTTGGGTTTTCGAAGTAGAAAATAAAATAGTGGCGTGGATACATGTTTTTCATACTCACAGAGTGACTGCAGCTTCGTTTATTGAAATTGGAGGTATGATTGTTGACCCGGAATATCGCAGGCAAGGAATAGCTACAAGCCTAATACAAAAGGCGAAGTCATGGGCATATGAGAATACTTGTAAGCTTCGGGTCCGTAGTGATATAAGACGGGAAGGTGCTCATGAATTTTATATCGCATCCGGTTTTGCAAAAATTAAGGATCAGGAAGTATTCGAAATCAGTAAGTAATAACTGTTAAGGCAGAAATTTAAAGAATATTTAAATAATTATTTTTAATATATTTTGACCTTATAGTATATAGAGACTATTAAACTCGATAAATAGAGAAAGGTATATGCTAGAGATAAGACCTAATTGTGAATGCTGCGACAAGGATATTTTACCAGACTCGAGAGATGTATTTATCTGTACATTTGAATGTACTTTCTGTCGCACATGTGTTGAAACGTCATTAAAACATCAATGTCCAAATTGTGGTGGAAACCTGGTAGAACGCCCGATCAGGCCGCCCGCATTATTAGGAAAATACCCCGCATCACAGGTCCGCATCGTAAAAGAGGAAGGATGTGACCTTGGCAGCAATAATACTTAGAATATACTATTCAAATTCTATCGCAGACACACAGGAGTAATCATGAACATAAACAAGGTTATTGGAATTCGGAGTTTAGTCATATTTCTCATGTGTTCCGGCTGGCTTTCTGTAGGTGTTGCAGCCTGTGATACACCCGAACATCGTGCTTTTGATTTTTGGTTAGGAGAATGGCAGGTAAAGACGCCCGATGGAAAAATTGCCGGAAACAATCACATCAAAAAGGAATACAAAGACTGTGTGCTTCGTGAGCAATACAGCACACCCAATGGATTTACTGGTGAAAGTTTTAATACCTATGACCCGGGACGGAAAGTCTGGCATCAAACCTGGATCGACAATGCTAATGCCTTATTGCTGCTTGAAGGTGGCATAGACGATGGAAAGATTGTGCTGGAAGGAGATACCACTAGCACCGAT
>WLWI01002169.1_pt1 | contig 16982 bp, 11 predicted proteins | sample 6701501 | NCBI WGS metagenome assembly WLWI01 (sample SAMN12718690, study PRJNA515312) | sponge metagenome | isolation source: marine sponge | host: Mycale hentscheli | place: New Zealand: South Island, Marlborough, Capsize Point | collected 2014-11-01
ATGACCTTTTATTTCAGCAAACAAATACAAAATCACTCTCTTACCTGATTAATGGTAACTTTTGTAGTATCAAACATCTGCCATTCTGATAATCTCAATCACCAGTAACTCTTGAACAAGCTCTCAGATACGATAAAAAATAAACCCGTGTAAGAATAGGCAAAAAGGCGAGCAATTAATAGAGCGGTTGCACATGACGTCATCCGCGCACTGCAATAATTACATATGGTAAAGGGACTTCAATGACGTAGGAATCACTCGCCTGAACTTTTTGACTTATATACAAAACAAAACAAAAACTACAGGCTTTTCTGAGGAGTTACCACAAACATTTAAGCCTAACCTGATAAGACATGCTTACTTCCGTAGTAGTCAAAAAAGTTGTGTAAAGGCAGCTAATATATTTATTTGCTATTATAACATTTACGTTGTGCTTTTTTTTTAAACTAAGCAATAGCTAGCTGTAACGCACAACACTTTCACACATACATGTTTACTGAATATACCAACACAAGACTTACCTTCGTGCTAGCCTATTGGGCCATGGATTTTCAGGTAAGGAACAACAATGTTGCATACAGGGTGCAACCATGAAAATAACACCTAAACTTATCTCTACCGCTAATTTTCAAATAAAAAATTAAGCACCAATGGTGTGAACCCTCCACACTACTATTCAAGCTAGCTATAACAAAATCAATTCTCGGACCGAAAAATCAATGTATTTGGCTATTCCTACAGGTATCATTACAGCTCAAGCAATGAAAACGGTAGATGTAGCTAATCGCTGTCTAAAAGAAGTAACTAAACATGCAGGAGACTCTCACCGGTATATAGTATCAACGTAAAACGCCTGAAATCTAGCACTGGTGTACTTTTCAGCGTAAAGCAAGAAGTATAGCGGGCAGAATAAGAAATTATTTGCTCACGTGATTGCAGCGTGACGATAGGGGGCTTTACTACAAAAGTTTGAACTTACACGGAGCAGACAACTTGCTTTTCTCAAAAATCAGCCCAAAATTAAAAAAAAGTAGGACAATGAAAGGTCCTAAATCTTTGAGTATGTTGATACTTAAATCAGCAGATCATTGTCAGTAATCTCCAAAATCAGAGCCTGACAGACAGACAACAGACAGACGGAAAGGATGATTACCTAACCCTCTGCACATAGCTTAGGGTTAATGAACTCAGGTAGGTTTGTAAGTTATAGCTGCACCCACAAAAAAAAAAAGTCAAAGCGGTAAAACAATTAAATTTCTTTGAATAATAGGGTAAAGATCGCTAAATCAAAGAATTTTGCTTAGTGGAGTATGGGACGGGATCGACCTCCCAGCAAACACATCCATTAGCCAAAGTAAATCCTTTTTATGATCCACCTCACTTAACCTGGGTTCCTGATAATTGTTGCAATGGTTCCTTAAGAGTTATACGCTAGCTACCTACCAGTCAAGCAAAATGGTCACAATTGTTTCAACTAGTGACTTAAAATTAAATTGGGCTGAGTATATAACAGACTGCTGTCTAAATATTTAATTGAAAAGTAAGTCACAAGTACTTGGTGGAGATAACTCTGGTTGTCAAGATCATTATCATGGTGGAGTATTGGAGTACGATTGGTTATTGCGGAATTGGACTGGGATGCTTCTTCTGTGCTTGTTTTCTAATTTATACATTGTATTTAGTATATGTGCACTGGAAATATTCCCATATTCCCTCACCAAAGATGAAGAGGTATGTTACATAATAATGCATAATTATGAGAGAGTGCAGTTCCACTCTCTGACCAACCCCTTTGGTGGCTGTGGGAATAAAAAAACCTTCAGCATTCTGTCTTCTTCAATAATGATTGCTTTGTTGTTGAGACTAATTTAGATGGGACAAATTACTTTGTGAAGTATGTCTGTACATTATGAGTACATGTAATTTGTAATGAGTGGGGATGAGTACAAATACCTCAGGTTCACAATGGGTATTTGAATAAGTACGAGTACATTGTGAAACTTGGGTTAAACACAGTCTTCATTTCAGTTGCCTTTTGGAGTGATGTCAGGGGGGAAGTACTTTCAAAAGAAGTCAAGTGATTCTTTTGGTCGAACAAGAAAAAAGTTTCCCCCGTTGTATGTATTTCAGAACATAAGTGTAGGCCACCTGATATCTTAAAGCTGGAAAGAAGCTGATCACATTGTTGTAGCAGCAGTTCCAAGTACTTTCAAGTACTTCAAAGTACTTAGAAGTTTTGGTAAAAATGGGAAGTTCTTAAATACAGTACGAGTATTTTTAGTCAATTTTACAAAAGGTATATGAGTATTCCATGCATACTCTATGACCTGTAATTAAAATATTAAGCTGGAATATCATAATACTTTGCCAAATATCTGCTTCAATTTCTGAATTCCATGCTTTATGGAGTAATTATAACTGGCATAAGAATATAAATTTTAGTGGGGAAGGGATGGGGGGTGGGGTGGGGGGAGGGAGCACAGGACAAAAATTTCCTATCTTCACATATTTAGGAAATTATATATCTTCACACCTTTTCTGTTTAGGATAGGACTAAATGTTTTAACATGAACGGCATTTAGCCCTATCCAGTACCAAAAAGTTGGTGAAAATAATAGATGGGCTACCATGGGAAATTTTTCTTTTTGCCCAATGGAGGGGTTAGGATAGCTAGGGGGGGGGACGAGTTACTTTGACTTCGTCCAATTATGTTGACTTGACACGACCGAGTAAAGGAAGGAGGCGTTACTTGGGTGTGCATCAATGCAGTATCTATTGCTGGAGCTTAGTTAAGTTGGTCTTGTAGTTCGAAATAGTTTCTTCATAGGCTCCAGCTTTCCTTAGTCCTTTATCGGACTGTGTCCATCTTCCTTGAAGGTCTTGGTGCTGCCCTATTGTTCATCCTTGAAGTTATATATATATATATATATATATATACAGGGGCGGATTTAGTGAGGGCTCGACTGGTCATTGTGGTGTCATTCGAGCCCCCCTTTTATCAGAAAGAGCCCTTATTTTTAAGCTAGTCCATTTCTTGCTGGTAAAAGTATAATACCGATAACTTCCTGTCCCTAGTTGTTATTCCACCTCCAATAATTGCGATCGTGTAATGAGCGCACCCCTACTTACGGGCATGCTGTGTCACTATTTTTGCTATTCGTCGTCTGTTTATATTATAGCAGACTAAGCTCTTAGTATGCCTAAGCTGAGCAAGTATAATACTAATTCCAGACAGAATAATATTGTATTTAGTGGTTATTCAATTTTTTCTTAATGATTGAATTATAGCTAGTTACAATGTCTTTGTAGTTAACATTTTTTCTCATGAAATCAGTTTGCATTTTGTTCCATGATTAACTTACCTATTCACTCATTTTTACAAAAATATCTTTGTATACTTACTTTGTTCTTAGTTTTTATTTTTATCCTCCCTGATTTTAGCTGTTCATTATGTCAGTTCTAGACAGTTAGATCATAATTATAGTTATTGTGTGAATGAATTACAATTATCTTGTAAAATAATATAATAAGTAGCTCTCGCTATGTCATCATTTCTTGAAAATAGCCCACAATAAAAAATCCTAGATCCGCCTCTTATTTATATATATAATTCACTTGTACTAGGACTGGTAAATATTTGTGTAAAGTTAACTGTAGTACTATCCATACCCTCTGCTGATATTTTAGCAGCTTCTCTAATCCAGTTGGGTCTGTAAAAGCCAGGATAACTGGTAAGCTTAGTAATTGCTATAACAACTAGGGTAATGAGCTAACTCAATACAGCAATACTGAAATATCAAATATTGTGTGAGCTATTTCACTGGCAGATACCAAAAAATACTATTGTGAAGATATCAAGGTGGAATATATATTTATTCAGCCCTAGAGATGTCATAATGTTATCTTTAGGTAAATGACCAGTGAGTTCACTCATGATATTTCAAGGTTATTATTTCAAGTGGTATTGCTCCAGCTCAGTATTCTTGTAGTTATAGCAACCAGCCAAATATGCCACTTTTCTTGGGTTTTACAGCTACCTTCCTCTAGTTTAGCTACTCAACCCAGGTTAGAGCAGCTGCTAAATATTTCACCATATCACACCCTGACTCAAGTAATAGTTATTATATTATATATATTATTATGTGTGTGTGTGAGTGGGTCTTGGAAAAGGGACCTTATGGCGCTAACCAAAAAAATCTGAGTTTTTTTATACTAATAAAAAGAATAAAATTTGGAGTTGTAGGCTTTACCAAATCGATTCTGGTGCATTTCACTGGTACTTTCATGAGCTTGAAAACAAGGTAGATAACAAACAAAATAGTCAATTTTGTGTGTAGTCTGTTTAAGAATAACTAGCTACGGGATATCTTCACTGATGCAAAACATGATAAACTTGTCTAGCAGACTAAGTATTTGCAGTTACAGATGCAGACTACCAAGCAAAACCTGTGTGCCCACCCTCTGCTCGACAGAACATTCTCCCAAAATGCCAGTTATTATTGAGTGTAACTTCTTTAGTTGTTATACATAATGCTAAATCACAAAATTACTTTATCCCCTCTCTCTCTTCCCTCCCTCCCTCACTCTAAGTCTTTCTCTTTGAATCACTCACTAATTTTGCTTATTTCTTATTAATGTTAATTTTTGTAACTTTGTTTGTGATTCAGTTTTTATTTTGGACATCTGGTAGACCTCTGGAAACTACAGAAAGATTTCAATGAAGTTGATGTACCATTTGAGGTCCTTGTTAAATATTGGTATGATTGCAATCTAATATAAGTAGCTGTAGAATAAGAAGTATTTTGTCATTGCCATTCATCCATAGGTCTGATCAAACGGATGCAAAGACTTTTTTGGTTTTCTTTCTACATTCACCACTGGCAATAAGTTTGGATCCAGAAGTGAACAAGGTTTGCAAATCCTAGTCTTACTTAGAATAAATAGTATACATAAATCACATAGGATGTGATTGCAGGTCACTGTATGAATGTTATCATTTTGTTACTAAAACCAGAGCTATTTGATTCTCTTTTAAAATAGCTCAATCGTGTACTTGCTCACCCATTAGTTGTCTAATAATCTATAACATGATCAAGAGAGTTGAATAGGAATGGTAACAAGAGCCATATTGTCCAAATGATGTCAACTGATTATAAGTAAATATACACATCATTGTTTTTTTTGTTTTTTTTACAACTTCAAAAAATAATAACAAAAAATGTTGTTGTTCTTGTTGTTGTTGTTCTTGTTGTTGTTACCATTACTATTCAACTCTTCATCATGTTACTATAATCAGCAGATCACTCTACAGCTATAATAGCTTTAGTGATAAAAATGTACGAATTATTCAGTCATTCTCGGCTGAAATAATTATAATAGTAGAAAAATTTTCTCTTTTTAACAGCCAATATATTAATTAAGTTATAATTAAAATATTGGCTGTTAAAAAGAAAAAAATTTCCTATTATTGTAATGTACGAATTACTCAAATTTTTTTGTCTTCATTCTTTTAATTGTTCTATCCATGACAGTTTGCTATCTGGGCTTCATTAATTTGCCTTAATCATATATATAATATAGTGCTAAGATTAACCAGCTATATTTGAAAAATGTATGAATTATAGTTCATCTGTACTTTTTGGTGAATAGTGTGACCTAAATTTTTACGAACGAAACCGTTTTCTGTAATGTATAGCAAGTCACAAGGAGTATAAAGAATGACAGAGCCAGTATAATTGTGAAGCCATTTGTGGCCCTTTTTGGAGAAAGGTAAGGGTTGATGCTTTACTTATCATAGTGCAGAATTATATTGCCATAGTAATCAAGTCATCGAAATAGCGTAGCAAATTAAATGGAATTTACTTCAGCAAAAATAAAAATAAAATAAGACTGTATTAAAAAAAACAACGAAATAATGTTTGTATTTATAAATCTAATCATCCAATCTTTAGATTTATGGATTATAGTCTTTTCACTTTTGCCAAATATAATGACTGGAAACCAAGACGACAAATGTATGATCCTGCATTTAATAAAACGTAAGTTATATACCCTCATCACTAGCCAATGAAAATACTCCACTCTTTTGATGTCCATATGATGTACTCCATAGCACTGGTTTATGAGTTAATCTAAAACATTTTCAGTGATAATCATATAGAATGAACCATTTACAATCAAAGGGGTTTAAGGAAAAAAATCTCACTAGACATGGGGGAATCGAACCAAGGACCTCTGGCTTTAGCCACCAGTGTTCTAGCCACTGAACTTTTACTACCCACAATTTTCAAGTTCCACATTTCACCCATGATTTTTCGAGTTCCACATTTTAGATTTATACCGTTGAGTAGTACTATTTTGCTGCAGTCTCTTACTCAACAGACTACAAATTATATGCCGTCAGAACACCATTTTGGTTTTGACCAGAAGCACCTCCCCCTCTAGAGAGGATCCCTCATTAGATAATTGAAGAGGCTTATTATTGCAATTATCAAGATCCAACTCTTCATTATGACTAGAATGAACCTTTTTCATCTCTATAAATCCCTTTGATTGAGAAGAGTTCGTTCATTCTAGTTTTTACTAAGGGTCAAAACTTGATAATTGTTATATTGATGATTCTATTGATGAACATGAAACTTTTAGTAGAAGAGATATTTGAAGTTTTCATTGTTGTGAAAATGTTCTGTATAAGCCAGACTACAAATTATATGCCGTCAGAACACCATTTTGGTTTTGACCAGAAGCACCTCCCCCTCCAGAGAGGATCCCTAATTAGATAATTGAAGAGGCTTATTATTGCAATTATCAAGATCCAACTCTTCATTAAGACTAGAATGAACCTTTCTCGTCTCTATAGACCCCTTTGATTGAGAAGAGTTCGTTCATTCTAGTTTTTACAAAGGATCAATACTTGATAATTGTTATATTAATGATTCTATTGATGAACATGCATCTTTTAGTAGAAGAGATATTTGAAGTGTTCATTGTTGTGAAAATGTTCCGTATAAGCCAGCTTATATAGCAGTAGCTTATTGGTATACTACAAGCTATGCTTTAAAAAAATATATTATAGCTATGATATAATATACATGTTAGCTATTACCTACCTTCACTGTTATAAACTAGGAATAACCTAGCTTATTCTACCTTATAGCATACCAGTGAGTGCCATAAGCAATCTACAGTGTTACTAGAACAGCTTATATTCACTGTTTTCAGTGATCATTTCCCATATCCAAGGCCTGACACAAATTAATTTTGACAGTTGCAATACTCAAGCAAATACTTAGTCGCATGTTCTTATAAGCAAGCCAGTCTCTGCAAGTAGGAAATATTTTAAAACAAGTTAATAATGTTGGGAGCTTCGTGTCCTCTCTTTATAAATATTGGCTTAAACTTGTTCCTTACATAAACTAGCAGTTTCTACACCTCAATCAATGCATTTACAAAATTCTTCAGTATATACTTGGAGAATATTTGGTGAATTTATGATCTAATAAGATATAGATAAAACATATGTTTTACTATACATACTTTAATAGTACCGCGTGGATATTGCCCATTCTCAAATGTATGGGGAAAATTGGTGTTCAATTGACCAGAGCCGTTCCTTCACCACACAGAGGAAAAGGGTCTGGTTCACGTGACTACTATTAATCCCAAATAGCACAGTTACCCATGCTATTACTCGTACAAACGTCAGGTTAAGTTAGTTATATTTTAAAACTTCAACAGGCCATAAGGTAATTGGAGATTGTATACTTGTTACAATGCCATTTTAACATGCTATAAACTATGAACATGTATATGTTTCAAATTTCAATATTGTAGACACCTGAAAACACTAATTGGGACTATGGACAAAATAACTATGAGAACAGTAGATAAACTGAGGCCAATGGCAGACGGAAAATCTGTTGTATCCTTGAAGAAGTACATCAGACCATTGATTACTGATCTAATAAGCAATGTATGTTCTCTTCTGTTTGAAACTCCTCATTTTACTATGAAGTAACACTCACTTTTGCTCCCAATGCAGGTTGGTTTTAGTACAGACATTCCTAACTCCTGGAGTGCAGCCTCATTAGGACTGAAGCTGCCGCCCAGTTATGAAAATGTTTTTAGTTACATTGTGAATACGGTTCATGCTGGCATACATTTTTCCATGTGTTCAGCCAGCACATTCATTGATCAGGTGGGTATTATTATTATTATAATGTAGCAGCACATACATGATGAAATAATTGTATTATTATAGTTTTGGAATCACAAAAAAGTAAAAGAATTCAAAAAGTGTGTTCGAGCCTTAAGAAAGATCGGCAGAGAGACTATTTTGGAAAGAATAGAATTGATGAAAAAGAAAGAATTTCCACTTGATATATTCACTGCTGTTTTGTCAAGTAAGAATATATAAGTAAGATTTATCTTTATAGACGATGCTTCATCTGTTGTGAAACAAAGTTTAAATGCAAAATGTTTTGTTAATTTACCGACTTTCAAAACAACAACTATTGTACTACGTCTAAAGAAGTTCATTAACAATATATCAAAAAGATCTATCGTTGTAATGAAAATACATTTAATTTTAGATACAAGTGACAAATTAAGTGTGGAAGAAGTTGTGGATGATTTTGCGACTTTTTTTATGGCTGGTAAGTGACATTAAATAGAGTGAGATGGTGGGTGTAGATAAGACCTCTGGCAGGAAGGGAATGAATATGGTCTTGCATGCCCACGTGCCATATTTAATTAAAATTGTACTTCCAGCAAGTAACACAAGATTTGAACATGAGTTAAAAGTAAAAACTATTTGTGTACAAGGATCACTACAACATTCTAAACTAAATGTAGCTAGAAAATTGGTGTTAAAAAATGCAGTGGAATAATTCTCTGACATCAGTACATTTAGCTAACTCTACATATTATGTTTTCAAAACTTATAATTAAAAATGTTCTTCAATATAATATGTATGAACTATGCAATATTTATTACGTATGCATTATCTATATTAAATATTTCTTACAATTTTCAAAGTTCTGACCCTTCATTATTTTGAAAATGAATTTTCTCAATTAAAGGAGTCTAAGAAGGAAAAACAAAGGTTAACTACTGGCTTTAGCAACCAGTGCTCTATATACAGGTAAAATATGAAGGTCTAAGCTCTCATGGGTTGTCATAGCTCTGTGGCTACAGCAGAAGTGACCAAAACAAGGGGTCCTGAGTTTAATTTCTCAGCGGCAGTAGAGATTTTTCACAAGTTACCTGTAATTGCTTTTCCTTTAATCTTTTTAATTGAGAAAGGTTGTAATAAATATATGACAGCATCTATATTTAGAAATGACATGGTAGATAAAGAATCAGTTAAAAGTTTTGGTTTCTTACATTAAAAGTATTTTTTGATTGACACTTTAATTGCAGCAGCAAACAGACAATTTTAAGCTACTTTGGTTATTCTATAATATTCACTTATGCCAAAAGTAAAGGGCTACCCCTTCACTTCATTTCTCTCACTGTGTACATCTATAGATTAACTCACGAGAGTTAATCTTAGTCAAATTGCTATATACTTTTTCCTACCTCATACATGTTGACATGCCCACATGGGACTACATCCCTATCTTTAAGTTCAGATTGCCTATGTGTGACTTAGAAACAGGAAAACATGTAACCGTAACAATAATGGCATATTGTAATTAACCGATTATTGATAAATATTTCGCCATAAAAATATTTCTAGTCATATTGATTATTGTAATCTAGGACAAGATTCCACAACCAATGCAGCTTTATTCTCTCTTATTCTGACTGCTCAGCATCCCAATGTGTTAGAAAGGTAATATGTCTAATACACATTGAGTATTAAACTTTTATTATTCTACTTGTGTAGTGCTAAACGAGAAATCAAAGAAGTTTTGGGAGGAAAAAATGAAATTACTGAGACGGAATTGAGCAAACTCAATTACATAGAACAAGTAAGACTTGTTTGTGTTGCTTTATAATTACAGTAACTACAATATTGATTAAACTCTCACCTGTTGTAACACAAGTAAGAAAAATGTTACAGTATGCAGTCAGGGGAGGATCCAGAACCAATGACAGGGTGTGGGGCCCAAATATATTTAGGTCAAAATTTATGAAATTTGTATAATATATGAAGTGATTTGGACACGTATTTTGTTTACGAAAAGAATAAATTAGAATATAGTTGTCCTGTCAACATAATCGCCTGTAGTAATACCCTGCCGTACATCATAATAAACTTGGTTCAGAGCATGGATATTCTCTTCCCCACAGCCAACAAACCATGCTAACTGGAAGAGAAATATTTTCCCAAGTATAAATTCATAGTGCTACTATTAATGTAATGGCCAAGATCCTGACTATGTCTTTGTAGATTGTTAAAGAGAGTATACGTTTTCATCCACCAGTATTTGGGTTAGCCAAAGAATTGTCTTCACCTCTTGAGCTCAATTCTCTCAATGTTCCTGCAAAAACAGATATCTTTGTAAGTTTATTATCTTCATAGTCATTCAAGCACTCTTAGATCATTTGTATGTAAGCTTTAATTTTTACAAAGCTTGGGTTTTATTAGCGAAAATTCAAGTTGGCCTAATAAATTTGTATTTACAGAATGTAAATCAACAAAATCTGTATTGAGTTATGAGATGCATTTACCTTACTACATACATAATCAGATATATAGCTATTACAAGAACTAAATAATGGACTAGAAATGAATGGCTATTGATGATACCACAACAAAAAAAGCCAATATTTATCACAATGCCCTGATAACAATATTTTCAAACAATATAGAACCACTCTATATTCGTAAGTTGATCAAATCAATCGATTGAAATAAATTTTATATCATGATCTAATTACATTGTTAAATGAGTTAAGTAATTGTTTTCTACCCTTGAATGACTTTAGGACAGCTTGAGGCTTTGCTAAGAGGCAAGTTATAGATTGAATATTATGATCATAGATGATGAACGCTAATATGTGCCGGCAAACAGAGCATTTCAATGATCCTCATATCTTTAATCCTGACAGATTTCATTTGGATAATGAGAAGTAAGTTAAATATTGTGGTGACAAGGTTTGAGTCGTGGAGTGAATTTAACAGTAAATAGAGTTAAAAATTTGAGGAAATAGATTGTGCATACCATTTCATAAAAACCTTACAATATAATATTGCTGTTATTTTCACTTCATTATAATATAAATAATTAAAGATAGAGTTACTTTTTTTAGCAACTGATTTTCTCTACCAAATGCTTTGAATTAGGAGTTTACATAAAAAAAGGACATGGATGGGAACTTATTTTGGTAATAGGTGGAAAATGGCGGTAGCCAGTTTTTGTCCACAACTTCCTGGAGACCATTTTAGTATACATTACAGCAGCATAGTGCACAACATTTATTTGGAAACTATGTCATATAAGTAAGAAATAAGTCGTGAGCACTTTCTCAACAGAAGGGAAAAAGACAAGATAACCAAACAAAGAAACCCGTAAGGAAATGGTCGGCTAAAAAAAGAGAAAGAATGAGAGTACTGTTAGCCATTGACTCAGATAGATTCAACTGCACAGGATTTATAGCATACCATATTGAAGTTATGCTATAAAATATTGCAATGCAACTTCAATCAACAAGTACTGTGGCACACATACACACGGCAGTGATAGGAGCTAGATTTGATTTTTCTACAATGTTATTCGCTTAACTGACTATATATAGCTGCTGAGCATTATATTCAGTTTTTAGAAAGATTGATGCACGAACAATATCATTAATTTAAAAGGGGAGGTTTCACGTGAACCCCCCTTGCCTATGCCCCGGTATGTAATCAAATAGAAAGAACAGTGAGCTATTTCACAAGGGTTCTTTTTGCATGGCTGCATATGGAATTTGAGGTCAAAGGGCATGCTGAGATTCTCCTTTTTATGCCGGACCTTTTGATAGAGTTCAAAATGTGGTAAACAAGGTCACATATTTTGCATATTATTGAGGCACAAAGTGTTATTGTTCTTTAGTTTTGTTCTATTTTTATTATCGATATGTAATTTTGGTCAACTTTATTGTAATGGTTTATGAGAATTCCTTTACAAATGTAATATTTTTCATCTAAGGGATTAGTTAGCTAGTTATATTAATTTACCAAAACAAATAGTGATCAGTATTCCAAAGTATAATATAATTACTTGTAAAAAAAGAAAAGTATTTAGAGAAAACTTAAAACTATCTATGGTAGAGTAATTCAAGATTTCTTTGTATATAATAATCTTACTACTAAGCTAATCTATGCATATAGTATGGAAGTACAATTCTTTATTAAGCTCTCAAGTTTTGATGACCCACTGTATTTCCTTTACTAGACCCAATTCCTACGTTTATTTCCCCTTTGGACTTGGACATAGAGCTTGCATTGGAAAGGAATTGGCTATGGTATGTCTAACTCCACAGATTAGAGTGCATGAAACCACTTTGATGAAGTATGAATTGGTTGCGATGTTGACATGATTCAAGAATTAATATCTTTAGGTCAATTGTGTTTCAAGTCTATGCACATTAATACAATGTGGTAAGGTTAAGTATTTTGGGGTTTATGTTGTTTCATTATAATAATGTGAAAATTTAATAGCTTGTGTTCATTTCAGTAGCAGCTGCTACAATTTTTCCTTATAGAATTTTTTTATTGAAGAAATTAAGACCTTTACTTGATACATGATTTATATTTGTTATGTTATGGTAGATGGAACTTAAAATAATACTGGCAAGAATTTTTCAGGCATTTACAATCAAGTTTTCTGATGACTTTAAGGTTGAAACTATACAACGGATGTCTCTTCACCCAAAAGGTGATATACCTTGTACTTTATCCATCAAGTAGCTTCACTAAACTTTGTGAAAATCATCCATTTAATTTCTTGCATTGAAATATTCATGCTTGCTATATCACATTATTTAATGTAATTTTTCTGGCTAATTTGACAATTGACATAATTTCAACCAATATGATTGCTTTACAGATTCTTGTGAAGAAGCTCATTATTGCACTGAATTAATGCTTCACTTTTGATTCTAGTTTGATATTAATAGAAAGCTGGTGATAACCTTAATTCCAGTTGCAGGGATGTCCTTAACAATCACAACTGCAACTTCTGATAAAATTCTTGAAGGATTTGATTACACATAATTCTGAAGCTGGAATGCATCTTAAATTGAAATATTCTAACAATATTTATTTTTTATTTAACTATAAATCATCATTGTCCACTTGCAGTACTGGTAGGCATGCTTATACTAAGATAATTAGGATAACATCTGTGTTGGAATGTGAGAGTGATTTAAAGATATTTCCTTAGTTGTTTTTTGTACCCTTTAAAAATGACAGCTGCAAAACCAGTCAGACAATCACCATCCCTGCACATACATATTTACCTGTTTAACTTCCGAGAAGGTAAATGGGAGTATTTCCAATGTATGAATGCCACATATTATTATAAAGTATAGATTAAAAATAGTATAACTAATATACTTCCAAATCCATAATAAATATCAAGATGGTGGCCATAGCATCTACTGGTCTATAAAGTCAACTAATTTACACAGCTTGAGTTATTTTATTCATATATAGCTGTATTGCCAAAAGGAACTACAGAATGAGGAAGAAAATTGTCATTTAGGGAATTTCCCACAAATGCAGCCCCCTAAAATCTGGATGTTGAAACTTTATTAATTCCAATTTTTTGGCGGCACCTCAAATACTACACACTTCTTCGAATTAGCACTCACAAAAATATTAGCCTCCCTAGCCAGACCCCTACAGCCCCGGGGGACGTTTGCTAAAGAGACTGGCTACGCGAGACTGAAAAAAATTCCACGTGAGCAGCCAAAGAGCGAGCGAGTGGTTGGTTCCTGCTACCATTGGAATGAAGCACCAAGGGTGAGAGCACTCAGCGTTACTACACCGAGCTAGCTATTACAAAGTCCGAAAGGATAATTTTTTTTTTGCTAGTCAAAGTGTAGATTGAGCAAGCCAAATGTATCAAATGCAATGAACGATAGACATACCGTGCTCTAAACATGCAAGGGATACTTACCTGACCAGTAGCTCCCATGGAAAACTCCAAGCACTGAGAATATAGAGTAAAGCAAAACTACCAAGGCACCTAAGAAATTATTTCCTCTCGCGATTATCGCTAGGCTATAAAGGTGTAATTATCAACAAAAACTTATGATTAGCTTTTTTTCTGAAAGGTTCGTTCAATGTCTGGGAGGGCTGACGTCCTTCGAGATCCGCTGTTGTTTGGCAAAATGATTAACTGACTGACAGACAAACCAAGTAGTACTGTAACCCTCTAGCCATGAGCCTTAGGGTTAATAACCGATTTGCTAATTTTTTGATAGTCATAATCATTGTGCAATTATTAGCAATACAGGAGAGGCTAATCTGTAATAGTTAAATTCTATGTCTACATTTAAAATAAGATTCTTTTGTTAAAAACTATCCATTGAATTTCAGGTTTATAAAATTTACATCTAATTGGTGAGCGAGCGGAGCAAGCGAGACACTCTCAGGGGTAACTCAATTGAAAATCGGGGATATTTGTTTGTTTATATATTTGTGTTGAGGGATGTATGCCATTTTGTACTTTGATTCTCCAGTTTTTGTGTTTGCTATGTTGTCTACCGCTTCCCATACCTACACTAAACAGAATTTTTCGGTTTAGCGATCTGGTATCATACAAGGTAATTTAATTGTTTACCTCTTTGTACTGGGTTGTTCCTAAATGCCACAAGACACACTTATGTCTTAATAACTTACTGTTAAACTCAACACTGTGCATTATTTCTTCAAAACTTCTACAGCGAAAAGTTACTATGGTATTGAGTCCCTTTACCAGACATAATTTCAAAAACTCGGCCGTTTATAGTTGGTGTGAGTGCTTGTTGTCAGAAGCTACTGGTAACTCAGATAGTGAGAATGTGATATTAGAGACTACAGACAATGCCAGTATCGGGACATTGAGGTAAGAAAGAAGTTCTGTATTATTTTGTTAGCTAAAATGTGGTCACAACGGCTGCGTACTTATACTTTTAAAAAGGACTGATAAATTCTTTTGAATTGTTTCATTCGTGTACAGGCTCGCTCGCGATTTGTGCTCAAGCACATCACTAGTTTATTTTATAGCTGGAATTAAGGACTAATGCTTCTGCTATGAGCTTAATCAGACTTTCGATATAAACTAATTGGCTAGGAAATCGAAAAGCGGTGTCGACGCTAAAAGTATAGCTGGAGTAAGATTTTGAGAAACTGTAGTGTTCATGAGCTGCAGATACTTATTATCGTTTTGCGGTTTCATGCCCGTTAAGTAATTAGATGAGATAAATTTTCATTGATCCAGCTCCTTGAAACATCAGCATGTCCCTAAGTACAAGTTTCTTTGATAATTTTATGTTCCCAAACTTTACATTTCATTTTGTAGGTGTCCGATTTAATATAATAAACCATTCAGGCTACTTCGTTACTGTGTTTACTGGATATTTGAGATCTGGAACTTGGTTGTCAACCCCTCCAGAAATTTTGCGCTGTGGTACAGTGACCAGTGTTGAGGTATTATGTACTCACAGTTATAAGATAGGTCTGATACTTATGTTACTACAAATCTACACAGGCCACAGACTCTAATGCTATTATCGGAATCCCTGCCCTTAGCTTTCGAGTGGCCAGTAACTTTGAAAAGCCTGGAATTCTAATCAGGTATGAAGATGGCAAGGATGTGGAATTAAGAATGCTTGGAAAAGACCATTATCATGAATTTCACTTGACATACAGAATGGAAGGAACAAAATTAATAGTGAACATTGATATTTGTCCTTGAATACACATTTAAAGGATTGCTAAGAGCATCACTAATCAATTGTCAGTGTGAAAATCACTGTTGGCGAGCGAGACACTCTCTGGGGTAACACAATTTGAAAATCGGGGATGTTTGTTTGTAGGCTAGCGAGCGAAGTGAGCGAGACAGTATTAGGGGTGGATAATGCAAAATCGGGTATATGTTATATATTATGTGTGTATGGATCACGTATGCCCTTTAAACGCGCGAGAGGGTTCCCTTTTAGGCTTGACCCCAGTTTATTCTGAAACTACAGCAAAGGGTGGCCGCACATAGCAACGCGCACTGCCTGTAGATCCGGACATTAATTTATTCCCCGCCTATACCCCACCATTTTTTGTGGTAAATTGTCTGGTACAGTTAATTGGTAGTGTTCAAATTGTGCGCGAGTCGCGTACAATAGTATACAACTGGTTAAAAGAAAAAGACAATAAATATACAAAAAGTTCAGGCTACACCGTCCAGGGAGGGGGGTATGGTGGGGAGACGGTGGAGCCACAGCGATGCATTGCCCCGCCATAAAGCAATTGCCACGCGGCCAAACAGGTGACTGGTAGTTGGGGTGGAGTCAGAAGTGCCGCAGCGATTCTCGATGGCCCTGCTGATGATGGTGATGGTGCGGATGGTGTCCTCAGCCAACCCACCGGGATTGCTACCGCTATACTCTTCAGCCCTATCGCCTACAAGTCTAAATCTTGTGCTGAAGTACCCGCTCCCACTAATGAGCAACCAACTCCAAGCAACATCGGGAATACGCCATCACTTTTGCTCGAGGGGCTAACTATTTCCAAAGTTACAACGGCCATCTCACGGCTCATTTGTATTTCTTATTATTGTTTACAAATGGGCTCTTTTTAGAGCTGTCACAAGTTAATTGATTATCTTACCAAATAAATTGTGCGTTCGCGGAGCTCAACGTTATGGGGGGCGGGGTGAAATTGCGAATCAGTTGTCAACTTGAAAATAAAAATTGATATTTCGTGGAACTGGATTACTGAATTGAATCCAAATTTTGCGCACAAGCAAAATACCCCCCTTAGAATAAAGTTACAGAGAGTTTTTTTAGAATA
>WLWI01002172.1_pt1 | contig 16951 bp, 11 predicted proteins | sample 6701501 | NCBI WGS metagenome assembly WLWI01 (sample SAMN12718690, study PRJNA515312) | sponge metagenome | isolation source: marine sponge | host: Mycale hentscheli | place: New Zealand: South Island, Marlborough, Capsize Point | collected 2014-11-01
TTTTTTTTTTTTTTTTTTTTTTTTTTTTTTTTTTTTTTTTTTTTTTTTTTTTTTTTTTTTTTTTTTTTTTTTTTTTTTTTTTTTTTTTTTTTTTTTTTTTTTTTTTTTTTTTTGTTGTTTTGTTGTGTTGTGGTGGGGGGGGGGGGGGGGGGGGGGGGGGGGGGGGGGGGGGGGGGGCATGCAAGACATACAATGCTCTTTTATTACACCTTGTAATTGAATTTCATAATATTGATTGGCTCATGAATTCAATTCTATGAGTAATACCAATAAAACCAGCGTTCATCACAATATCAGTGCTGACTATAAAACACAGGCTGGTATTTACAGCTGTCATTAAGGAAAAGTATAAGTTGCCTTTGGCTTCTTGTAAAGAGAATAATTGATGGTCCTGATATAAAAATAAAATAAAAAGAAGGTAGAACATGTTTATGATGTCATTTTTATGTATATTTATAAAAATAAAGCAGACAACATTGATATGACACACACTGCAAATAAATTCATAAGCAAAAATGAAAGAACATTTTCAAGGAACAAAATGATGGCCATTTTAAAATCATACAATATTCCATCCTATGTCGTTAAGACTTTATATACTGTTTTTCTTAGCTCATAAAGTTGTACATTTCATGATTTTCATGAGAATAGCTAAATTGTTTGGTACATAGTGACCCCACCCCCTTATTTAAAAGCAATTTCCATTGCCCTTGCTCATTTATTTGGTGGAATAAAATGCTTAGAAAAAAGAACAGCAACAAGGTGGTGTGTGTGAAACTGAAGCCAATCTCAATGTCTGCTAAATATAATGCAGTATAATAAAGTGATGTGCTAGCTAGCACCTTGATTTTCGACACTACTGATTAGCACCATTCAAAGTGTAAGATGTCATTATTAGCGGATTTTCTAGGTGGCAATTTAAAGACAGGGCAAGTGTACATTAAAATGGCTACATGAAAAAATGCTAAGTGTATCACACTCTAGGCCTCAGACCCAGAGCTCTTGCTCTACAAAGCTTCCAAGGATAGTACCTTCTTTTAAAGGAAGACTGGTTAGTAATATTAGAACAACAGATGGCTCTAGCAGAAAAGGCAAAATGAGAGTAACCAAGAAGGTATCTTTTGCCGACTTTGATAAAAAGAGTAAGGCAGAATTAGAAGAGCTTGAAGAAGACTGCCCATATAGGTGGATAGCAGAAGACACCCTTTACTTAAGACAGTATGGGCATCACCTCGAGAAAAATAAAGAAGTCAACCTTTATGATATTTTTGAAGACAAAAAACCAGTTGAGCCTAGAGGAGACTTGTGTCAGGGGGACTACAGTTACCCTTGCTACACGCACATCCCTGGAGGCTACAGACAGTCTTCAGAAATCTCCTCTGCTACTGATAAAAGAGTGTCTGACATGTATAACTTCTTGGCGTACTGTGATTCCTCAAGTATTTATCTCGATGGCTGGAAAAGTGATGATCATGAAGATAAAAATGGAAGCACAGCTAAAAAGAAGAGTTTCTTGCCTCCGATTGACCCAAAGATAATCAGCGTGAAAAAGAAGTATGGCTTAATGTGAGATAGGAACAGAAAGTTTAAAAAAATGTTATGACATATTCAAATCTTCCAACCCTTACAATAGTTTCAACAAATATAGATATTCTTGTACAAAAAGATATTGTAGCCTTTAATAATCAGTAGCCTTACATAAGTAAAAGTCAGGTCAAGTGTCTCACTTCAACCTCCTGTTAGCTAGCTACAAGGTTAATATATCACTTTATAATAATTAGCTATGTAAAATCCCTCTCCCCCCTCCAATGATTGTAGCTACTTTACCTCAATTCCCATATCTCACATATCTGGAATATCCAGGGTATGTAGCATATAGTACCTTGGCCTGGTCTGGAAGAAGATAGATCTGGTATGTGGTAGATACATTGGCCAGTTTCAGAAGATCAAGACAGATCAAGCAGTAGTTAGTACACTGGCCAGACTTCAATCCCACCACATATCACATTATTAAGCAACAGAATGGAGATCTGAAGATCAGAATGTAGATTGACTCAATCATAAAAAGCTTAGGAATTAATAAACTTAACAGTAGGGTCCTTGTATAATACACCAGTATTCTGTCACCTGGCTTAATAAATTCTAGAAAGCATAGTGGTTGGGTAAAGGGTCTGGCCCTGCGACTAATGCCACCTACATTATTAGATAACTTGCAAAAAGCTATCAAATTCTGGAATATTCAGTGGAGATGAAAACTATCCTTACTGAAGCTTCCCAAAAAATAACCCCTATTGAAACTATGTGCAATACTAAAGGACATTCAATGCTCTCAAATATGTCCCTAGTGCTACATATGATTGCAGCAAAAAATATAGAACTCCACAAGAATACATTAAAAAATTTGTTGTAATAATGTCATGTGAAAGTCTACCTTCTAACTGGTTGGATGAGAGTCCATCCATAGCCCCAGTGGCAGCCATTGTCCGAAAGCTCATCGACTGGTGTGAGGAGAAAGAGTGGGAACCCTTCAGAGTCCAGATAAAGATCTGGTGCCTGTCGTCTCACAAAGTAACTGACGCTACCATCTGACCAAGTCATGTTGGTCTCCCACATGCGATCTGGCAATAGAGTCCAACTCAAGCCATCTTTACTGTATGCATAAGCACCTCTAGTCTTGCGCCCAGGTTCCAGCTGACAGTGAACCAGCATGTGATAGCCTCGGGCAGTTCTCCAGATGAAGGGGTCTTCATTGCCCATGTCTTGTCCCGGGGTTACTAGATAGGCAGGCCAGTCCTCAGGTGCTTTCCAGCCAAATAATGGTCTCTTAGAGCGTATTACGTAAGGCCCAGACCAATGTGGGGCTGTTGCTATTGTAATTTTTTCTCTTGTACTTAAATTATATGGTATGTTTTCTGGACACTGAGTGGAACGAAATGCCATAATTACAGAACCATTAGGAGTGAATACTGCTGAAGGGCAGTTTGTCTGGCAGAGCCACGAGGTCCTGTTGACTGGTCCTGGCCATGGATTGAGAATGACCTTCTCCTGCCACGGTCCATATACACTCTTACTCCATGCCATTCCTATGACCTCGTGACTTCTGTTGTAAGGACTCTCACAAGAAGACGGAGGCTGAAGGCACCCTTTAGACAGTAAGTCTGGCATCTTCCCCCCTTCATAAGTGACCATGTAGATTAGAACAGTGCCGTCAGGAGCTCTTATAGCGTGACTCTCGTGGTGAAATACAGGTAAGACAACTTCAGCAAATTTAAATGGTCCCATAGGAGTTGGACCTTCCACTCGAACAATGGCCGTGTTACATCTGTAAGTGTCAGATTCATCTAGTGGAGGATCCATGTACCCCTTGGCTGTAAAGAAACCGTGGTAAAGGTTGTTTTCAAAAATGACATCTCCTCCCCAAGTAGGCATGCTCCCGTTGTAGTAGCCGTGGGGTTGTAGTCGGTCAGGAGGCTTCAGATCTAAAAAATTACACCTGTCTCCTATCCATCCAGGGTCACAGGCACACTGCCCTTCTTTACAGACTCCATTGAGGGAGCAGTCTGACTCACTGCCTTCACTACATGTCAACACTCGAGCATCAACAGAGACAGATAGTACAAGAAAGAGGCACACTATCAAACAGACAAATGCCTTCATTTGTAACAGTAATACTGCCAGCACAATTCACAATGAACCACACCCACTTAAGAAACATGTGATATTCATATTGCAAAGTATATTCACAATAAGCTTAGTCATTCCTTAATTTACTTTACTGTAGAACACTAGCAGTTTGCTACAATGGCACCCATATTGTTTCATTGTGGTAAATAACACTTGGTGTAGATGTAACTATAACATCTTCCTGTGGCTACAGGCAGTTTTCCTAAATAACTTCAAAAATAGCATATTTCTATCAAATCTTAGGTGTTATTACTTGATGGCAATTTATATCTTCTTTTAATAGTGACATGATTCAAGGTGAATTGTTTACCATAAAAATTGCTAAGCTAGTTTTAGTTTTTGTCATCCACTCAACTGGTAGTTTTAGTTATTATTGAATTTACTGTCTTCTAAAATATTTAGTATTAATTTTTCATATTCTCTACAGCTTTTATTCTTACTAAAAGTAAAATACCCCAAGACTAAGGGGTTCTGGTTTTAGTTAAAAACAACACTGATTACCACATGCGGTACAAACTATGAGTTAGAAGATAGTGCCGAATTCTAAACCACAAATTCAATAAATACTCAATCCAGCCATTTTTTCAGTTTTGTATAAAAAAAAAAAGATAAAAAAAAAAGCAATAATATATACAGTCTTAATAGCACACTTAGGCATCCATAGTCATCTTCTGATAGGTTGAATGAGAGTCCATCCGCGGCCCCAGTGGCAGCCATTGACTGACAACTCATCAACTGGAGTGAGGAGAAAGAGTGGGAACCCTTCAGAGTCCAGATAAAGATCTGGTGCCTGTCGTCTCACAAAGTAACTGACGCTACCATCTGACCAAGTCATGTTGGTCTCCCACATGCGATCTGGCAATAGAGTCCAACTCAGGCCATCTTTACTGTATGCATAAGCACCTCGAGTCCTGAAGTCAGGCTCCAGCTGACTGTGGACCAGCATGTGATAGCCTCGGGCTGTCCTCCAGATGAAGGGGTCTTCATTGGCCATGTCTTGTCCCGGGGTTACTAGAGAGGCAGGCCAGTCCTCAGGTACTTTCCAGCCAAATACAGGCTCTTTGGAGCGTATAACGTAGGGCCCAGACCAATGAGGGGCTGTTGCTATGGCAACTTTTTCTTTTGTGCTTAAATAGAATGGTATATCTGGGCATTGCATTGATCGAAATGCCATAATTACAGAACCATTAGGAGTGAATACCACTGAGGGGCAGTTCGTCTGGCAGAGCCACGAGGTCCTGTTGACTGGTCCTGGCCACGGATTGAGAATGATCTTCTCCTGCCACGGTCCATACACACTCTTACTCCATGCCATTCCTATGACCTCATGGCTTCTGTTGTAAGGACTCTCACAAGAAGACGGAGGCTGAAGGCACCCTTTAGACAGTAAGTCTGGCATCTTCCCCCCTTCATAAGTGACCATGTAGATTAGAACAGTGCCGTCAGGAGCTCTTATAGCGTGACTCTCGTGGTGAAATACAGGTAAGACAACTTCAGCAAATTTAAATGGCCCCATAGGAGTCGGGCCTTCCACTCGAACAATGGCCGTGTTACATCTGTAAGTGTCAGATTCATCTAGTGGAGGATCCATGTACCCCTTGGCTGTAAAGAAACCGTGGTAAAGGTTGTTTTCAAAAATGACGTCTCCTCCCCAAGTAGGCATGCTCCCGTTGTAGTAGCCGTGGGGTTGTAGTCGGTCAGGAGGCTTCAGATCTAAAAAATTACACCTGTCTCCTCTCCATCCAGGGTCACAGGCACACCGCCCTTCTTTACAGACTCCATTGAGGGAACAGTCTGACTCACTGCCTTCACTACATGTCAACACTCGAGCATCAACAGAGACAGATGGTACAAGAAATAGGCACACTATCAAACAGACAAATGCCTTCATTTACAACAGTAATAATATGGCCAATACAGTTTATAATGAACCACACCCACTGAAGAAACATGTAATATTCATTATTACTTGTGAAGTATATTCACTGCAAGATATTGAATACTTTACCAGATCATAAAAATGTAGCTAGGATCCACTTTTCACATGCCATACTTAATATTGAAGCTTCAGCTTAAATTGTAGGTTTTGACTATCACATCTTGTCCACTCTCTCACAGTTAACCCATTTACATACTACCGGCCAGTCACATTATTGTATAGGAAGTTGGTATAATTTTATCACAGCTGTGTATAGTAGCTACTTTTTCATAGAAATGCTTTTTATTTATTTTTTTTTTTATTTTTATTTATTTATTTTATTATTATTTTTTTTTTAAGTTGTTTGGGAATAAGTATCATTATCGGAGAATTAGAGTAGCAACATCAGTTAACCAAGATTGATAGTGAAACTAACAAGATAAATCTTCCACATGATATTGAAGTAATACTAAAAAACTAACTAAATCTTCAGAAAGCATTAGGGTAAGTAAAAACTCGAGATCTTTTTTTTTTCTTTCTAGTAGAACTAAAGCTAAAGATGTCTGGATCCTCTAAACCAAAACAACACTGCTGTCAAACTATCCACTGATTTATAACTACTTGGCTACCTATCATATAATGTAGCGTCCACCAGTTCAGATTTTGGGAGTTGTTACATATATAGAGCAGTTACAAACCAGTTCCATAAACAAATATAACTTAAATACTTGATGAGAGATGACTTAAAATGTGCTTATAACTTAATGTCTGAGACATGGAATAAAAAACAGGTGGGGAAAAGAATCACAAAAATTGATTTAAATTTTGATAAAAAAAAAGAAAGAAGTAAATGTTCTAAAAAGTGACATAATTATCATGTGACGGAGCAGATCTCTAGGAAATAGACAACAGCAAGAAGTGTTAGAATGGTGCTCAAACTGGATCCATAGCATGTGCCACTGCTACCGATACAAAGGGTGTGATTAAACGTGTACGTAGAGTCCGAAAATCCCATATCTAAACAAACACACACACATCATGTGAGATGCGTACATATAAACTAGGCAAGTTTAAGTGAGCTATCTCTACCTCACATTCAATGTAGTTTTCTCTTGTTTATATTAATATATGGTGTTTTGGTAAGCCACTTTAACAGAATTATGACAAAACAAAACATTACCTCCTTTCCCCCCCACAATAACTCTAGCTAACAATAGTTATCATGCCCACAAGACTCTGTGTGTGTGTGTGTGTGTGTGTGCGTGTGTGTGTTTGCTTGTTTTCACTGGTATCAGAATTGCTTCAGTTGATAAGAGTAGGAGTGACTGAGTGACTTATGAACCATCACCTCACTTTAAAGTAGGTAATATGATCGAGAAGGTAAATATTCAAAAGCCCTGACAAGTGACGACCTGTGCTGCGAGAATTTATAATTCAATCCGTTTGCCCAGTAGCTTGCTTACCATCAATGCACTGTTGAGTCCCTCACTGTCATCACCATCATCGTAAAGCGCACAATAACACATTCATAGTACGACAACTTTATCAGAAGTAAAAAAAAAAAGTATTTCAGGTAGATAGTTTGTTTGCATGATATTTAAAGCATTTCCATTGACTTAAAAAAAAAATAAAACAAAGAATTCACCAGTTGGCCAGTCACCTTACTATAAGCTCACTGTCATGCCACGACTTGGTGTAAGTGCACACATCCACACACAAACACAAGTGCTCACCAGAAGGGCAGTCGAATGCTGGGTAGCCTCCGTAGATAAGCTCGTTATCGTGTTGATACTGTGAGGGTAGGTAGTAGGGGCAGTGCTGGAGGACCTCATGGCAGATAGATATGCACGGCTTGATCCGCCGCAAGGATGAGGACTGCAGGAAATAGAAGGGCCCGAGGCGAGTGGTACACAGCCATCTCTTGTACTTGTCCTGCAAGACAATAATGGAGTGGAATAAACAATGACTCCTAATTTAATGACTATTAAATACCGTTGCTATATTGTTGTCAGGTGTAATAACTTGGCAAGTGTGCAATAACACTTGCCCGGTATTTAAAATAGTTAAAGCATGAGCGCTTAGTGCCTAGTACATTTATCGCACTCAGTCCTCGGGCCTACGGCCCTCGGGCTGTCGTGCAATAAATCGACTAGAAACTAAGCGCTCATGCTTTAACTATAACTTATTATTATTATCATCATCATCATCATTATTACTATTATTATTATTATCATCATCATCATCATCATTATTTATTATTATTTTAATACAACAATAGAAGAAACTGTCTTGTATTCCTACCATTAGCTACTGCTATTATTATCTATATTTTACAACTTACTCATGTATTGATGGCAGGCATGTTCTTGCCGATATTGGAAATACGCAGTTTTGAGAACCCATACATCAAGGCATACTGCCTGAAATCCCGGATGCTATGTTATACAATTAAAACTAGAATTGTTTAATTGCTGAAACTTGGCTAGGATTCTATCAAGTTCTCGACAACAAACACTCTCTCTATTTGTTGTCATAGTAGAGCATTTAGTACACAAGCACCTGCAATAATAACGGTGTCAACTTTCAAGCACTAATTTATTCTTTAGCTTACCATGATAAGTCTAACATTCTTTCATGATCATCACCAGAAGATTCACTATCAGTCTCCGTATGCTAAAAGCTGATCTTACAGACTCTGTCAAGCTATCAGATGTGCCTTCACTTCTAGGCTCACTTTCACTTTCTTCTCCATTGCTATAGTCCATCTTTCACTGCTGCTGTTTCCATAAACTGACATTTCAACTGATAGCCTAACCTCAGACTTAGTGGGCTTCCTGCAGAGCTAACGACGCTGAGTGGAACCAAGTCATTTTTCTGAAATGCAATCATGAATACTAATTCCATAATTATTTACTCTTTTTTTTGGCCTGATATCTCCACAAGTCCCGCTTTTTTAAAATGTATTCATTTGTTTCATGATTTTAAATGTAAAATGGCCTAGTGTATTCTGTATCCCTCGTGCCAAAATTACTAAGGAAATCTTGCATCCCTCCAGGATATTTTGAATCCCTCAGGAAATTTTGCATAAATTCTTGACTCCATGTGTTTGCAACTCAGTACTGATTCCTGGCGTTTGTTGAGAAGTTGGCTTGGAGGAAGACTCAGAAAATTAGCGAATGTATGAGAAGTTAGAAAATATCTCACGATGGAACATACTTTAAAGATTCAGACAAAGCCCTTAAAGCAATAGTCAGAAGATCAAAGAAGTTGAACTTCAGGATGGAACTTTAATGTACAAAGATAGCTAAGATGGTAACATTTTTCTATTACAAGTCAATAATCTTTGACCTAGCTACTTTGTAAACTTCCCCACTTGCAGGTTACATATAATTTATGGTTTCACTACAAAAGTTTTGAAATTACATGCAAATATAATGTTTACCATCCTCTTAAATTTGTGCACAACTTGTAGTAGTTGACTTTCTGTTTTGTCTTCTTGTTGTGTATACCATCATTTCTCATTGTAATTTTAATGTGTGCATATCATGAACAATGTTATTACAAAGTATACATATACCACTACTGAAATGCAGTGAAATAGTTTTAACTCTGTTGAATTAAATAACAATTATAAGGATAGCTATAATATTGACAACAAGATGAAGAAAATACAATGCAAGTGAAAATTTTCTAAAATCAATATCTAAAGGTATGGATAGCAAGGCTACTACTTTTACTTATAAGCATCACTAATTAATTATAGATGATGAACTTGCTACTTTTGAACCTAGAGAATGCTCTTATTGCTATCAACTGATAAAAATATCAGTCAAGTTCTGGTTTTATTCTAATGTATTCAGTATATCAACTCTCATGTTCAATACAAAACATAATTAAACTAGGTCACAAAAATTACACAGTGTCATAATTTTAATATTAGCTAAAGTAGTTGTGTAATAGTAGATATTTTTAAGGCATATTAACAATCAGTCCTGCACCTCTAAGGTTATGTTAATAGCTAAAAGAGTATACTGCTTCTGTAGCTAGCTATAAGTAACTAGAAATATATCTGCTGTACTATAATGAATACTATAATATAGGTATTACATGGCGTATGCAGTAGTAATTGTCTCATAGAGACCCATTCTATCTTCTGGTGTGTTGCTGAATATCAATTGGTATTTATAATTTGTCACTTCCAGCCATACGCTTGCATGCAAACGGAATAATAAGGTGTTTCATGAAATCATTTTACACCTTGCTTCTCAAACATATATAATCGTAGCTAACTGACCTTTCTAAAAATCGGCCTGTCTATATACATGTCTAAAAGTTGCCATAAACAGCAAAAATACTGAATAATTATGTTCCAGCATTAATAACAACCTTTCAATTAATACATAATGCTGTTCTTTCACCGGTGGCTACTCCAGGGGGAGGGGGTTGCAATATTTCCCACGAGGATACAAAATATCCTAGGATATTTTACTCCGGGAAATCTGTATTTCCTGGGATGCAGAATTCCGCTGTAACACCAGCTCAGCCGGACTAGGTTATTGTAGCAATATTCAGACGATGATGTGTGTATTCATCAAGTTGTGTCTGATTTGGTAAAGCATCGTCAATGACTCGGATGCCGACAACGGACCACGACGACGGCGAGTATATTCGAGTCAGGGTCAAGAGAAGTAAGAAAAAGTAAACTGATGGGTACTGAGTATAGAAATACCCCAACCTGCATAAAGTTGGTACATCTAGCGTCAATGTCAAATCATCTATGCGTTAATACGAGTTATAACACTGCCTGAAAAGTGTCCTTTGACAACCATAACAAAATCGTAAATTGTGTAAAATGCGTTTATAACTAATTAGTTAAACTTTACAGCCTTGTAGTTTTTTTGTTAATTCTAATTATCAAGACAGTTTACGGATTTTTTTGTAAATGTAACTTGAACATATTTTGGCCCCTTAATCCAGGAAAGATGAGTTTCTTCCTAAAAAAACTTTGAATATAATTTCTAGGTCTGTAGACATTATAGATCGCGGAAGTTAAAAACCCCTTACCAATCATTCAAAGCTCTAGCTAGCTACCCCTTTCTAAATTTATAAGTATCCCGCGATCTTTTTTTTTTTTTTTTTTTTTTACGGTCAAATTAAATTGGGTGCGGAAAACTCGCCACAAATGTGGACTTGCGGCGGGTTGTAAAAAGTATGTCTGTGTTTTGGATTCTTTTTTCTGTGACCTTGAACATCTTTGGTGGAGTTTACTCCCAAGGTACGTCTCTAATGTTGGTGGCTAGGCTATTAGCTGAGACCCCTGTACTATTTAGCTATTAATGCGGGCAGGAGTGAATAAGTAAGCATTTTTGCTGACAGTAGTAATTGTAGAGTGCTTGGAGCATAGCTATACGGATTCTTAACACTGAGCATCTGGATGATGAATTAAGATTGACTATGCTTGTTTCCTTATTAGACATTTTTAGACTTGCTAAAACTTACTGTTTCTTCAGCTGAACAAAGTAGAGAGCAAGTGCTTATGCTGCTTATACATTTGTGACTGAAGATGGGTAAATTATTGACATAAAAATAATAAACATTCATAAGTAGCCTTGCCCAGTTGTACAAATGTTTTACCTATTATTTTATTCTTTGATGCTGCTTAGTTTCTCCTATTATTCTCTAAACCCACCTCTATTCCTATGAGCTTACCCATTAATATTTGATAATTGTACATAGAGGGTAAATTTACATACACTTGACCTAACAGATAGTTCATTCTTCCATCATTTAATCAGTATGTGGAGGCTGCATGCTATTCACTGGCAGCTGCTGAGTGTGTCCAGTGACTCCTGTGAGCTTTAGACCTATCACTCTAAAGCGAGCAGGCAAGCCTATTCATGACTGTACATACATGTAAGTCATTATGAAATTCACTGTTTTCAAGCATTTGATAGAGGGAATGAGGTCTGAAAATTTAAATTATTTTGAATTAAACTTGCAGTTACTCTGCAACCCAGTGGTCCTATTATCATAGCAGTGGGTGAATCAGCAACTATAAACTGCACACTAGGAGATGGTATAGTATTCTTAGAATGGAATGTAACCTTTATGGATCTTAATAGTACAGTAAGTGTAACACACACCAATTCTCCATTGCCAGGAGTGACTGCAGTTGGACTGTCTGGATTATCTATGCTGACTCTAAACACTTCAAATACAAGTATTACATCAGTTACTTGTGTTGGTCTTCAATTATCTACTAGAAAATTTCTTGAACCTATGGTGTGTGTAACAATATATGGTAAGTTGACTTTTTGAGCACTTTTAGATTATTTGATTTTGAAATTATGAAAGTGACTTTGTACTAGAAGTTATAGTTTAGAGAAACCGATCAAAACAATTCAACATGAATTAGCATAAAAATGAAAATTTGGAGTGAGAATAGTTGTGCCCAGTGATGCTGTTAATGTCCCAATGTTGGGAGGTTTATCCTGAGTTACATCAGCTTGAAATCCCTCTCATAGTCTCTGATTTATTGATTTTGTCCTTTGTCCTCAGAGCACCTTCCGTTTGTTCCCTAAGTGAATTTTAATAACATCATCAACACTTTTTGCCTATAGTAATACTAATTACAGGTAGAAATGTGCCTTGTAGGGGGACAGGGGTGATGTGAGAGGTTTGAAAGAGCTCACCGCTAGAAGATCTAACTCACAGTTTTGTAAATGATTGCTAGAAGTGTCCCTCTATCGTTAATGCTTACTCTCTGTCTTATCATTGTCAGTCTGAACCCTAGGTAAATGGGTGGGATTGTTTCAAATTTGCAACATTCTAAATGAAGTGCTGTTGTGGTGAAGATGAGTCAACTAGGTAGTCTTCTCACCTTTTAGAGAAATCACTATTTTGGTTACTCGCGAACTTATGAGCAGCTAACTCCTCGTAGATGGCTACATCATTTAGTAATGCATCCTTACACTCCAATAAGCTTAAATACTATTATGAGTGTCCCATTTTAAAGCACCTACACGAGCTAAAACTATACAGTTATGGCAGCATCTGGTATGTATGTATCCCATTGCACTATCAAAGGGAATTTTAGTGGAAGCCTCATATCTGTGAAGTATACCTGAATATCAAATTTCTATCATTATTTCAAATTTCTGAAAGTCTCGAAATTATCGCTTTAACATTACACACAAACACTGCCTCATTATTTTTTCCCTTCCTGTGATTCATAACACATATGAATTAGCACCATATGCAGTGTTTCATACAGGGGGGGGGGGAGAGCCCTGGGATCTCCCCCCCCAAACCTCTGATCTCCCCCCCCAAACTCATTTCTTTACACAAATTTTTATAATAAAATAATATACTAATTACAGTCTAATGCGCCTATTTTTTTCTTTAAAAATGTCCAGAATTTCATTAAAATTAACTCCACTTAAGTCTGGGCCTTCAATGGCAATTCTCATAAAGTGAGTCAAGACAAGCGATTCCTTAGCCTGGTCTTTATCATCTTCATGTGACTAAATGATCTTTCGACGGTTGCTGTTCCAACTGGAAGTGCTAGTAAAATTTTGGCCAGATTATAAACTTCTGGGAAAATTTCACTGAAAATTCTCTCCCCCCCAAACTGAAAATCCTGTATGAAACCCTGATATGTATGCCATTCCTTACATTCTTTCACCTTCTTCCCTAAGACAAGTGCTCTGGGTGACATTGACACTCATGTCTGCTCGGCATTTGCCAGCAAGGAGCTAAGCTTTATATACTTAGCAGTTTTGTATTCTCCATTCATAGCAAATTATGAGTTTATCTGATATTATGTTAGCTAAGAAGAAAAAAAACAAAGATATTGAAAATTATATTATTTAGTTAACCAATTACTATCAAGATTAACGAGCATCCTGTTTCCATTTTCTGAAAGAGTAGTCACTGTTACTGTTTCAAGTGTGCAATGCTGGTGGTTATATAAGAAAGGCAGGTTCATTGGGAAATATATCAGTATGATCATAAAAATCACTTTTGCCATTTATCACGTCATGGAAGCCATCAAGGTTACGTAATTAACCCAGTTAATGTAATCATATATCGCAGGTGTACCTGATCCTCCTATGAATATCTCTTTACAACTTGTAGCAACTGAAGTAGAAGTCTCGTGGGAGTATAGAATAATTCAATCTGTTACAGTTACTTTCAATTTAAGTCTAACATTTTCACAACCAAGTGTCCTGGAAGAAATGACAAAAGATGTAACAGACATGCAAAATACTACCTTCACTTTGCTAGGCAACAGATCATGTGACCCATACAGATTGTGTATAGCAGGTAGAAACACAGTAGGTCAAGGAGAAGACTCTTGTACTGTAGGAAGTCTACCTTATATACCTACAATTGATAGGATTCAATATTCATTGTTTAAACGTAATGGAAACTTTGAATTAACAGTCATGATAATGGTAAGTACATACATACTAAATGAGATTTACTTTTTACAAAACATTTTTTTAGATGCCTAAAGAGTGTCACAACAGTGAACAGAGATATGAACTAGTTGTGAGGTCTGTGTTAACTAATGATACTCTATCCTCTCTTCCAGTTCTAGCTGATCAGATAACTATGTTACAAATTGGGAATTTGTTAGAAAGTAATTTGTATGTGTTTACAATAACATCACTTAATCTGATTGGAGAAGGAAGATCAGAAGATATATCATTTTGTAAGTTTTAATACAAGTGTAGGATGTTGATGTTTATACACAGCAGTTACTTTCTAACCTGTTTTCTTTATACCCCACTTTCTCATTAGCCACAAACTGTATTCAGGGAATAACAATCTGCTCACCAGAGGGAGGCGGGTTCAGTCTGTCATGTGACTATATCAGTGGATGTGAAGATATAGGATGTAATTATGTCATCACTGGAGATAACAGTACAGATATTGAGGGGGCTATTCCTCCTAATGGGTTCACATTGTTGTCAATTAACATCAGTTTATACAATTCTATAACAGTTAATAATAGTAATAGTAATGCAGTGAGACAACAACTGAACTTCAATTCAGTGGAATCATGTTCAAGTATGATAGGTTTATAATATACTTCATATGCACTTTTTCATGCAAATATTGTATTACACAGAATCTTCAACCTCTCTAACTATCAGTCCGTCTGTTTCCACACCAATTGCTGCTAATGCTATTGTGGTTGTTGTGATAGTGGTACCAATTATTGTAGCAGTTTTAATACTAACTGTAATCATAACAGTTATTGTCTGCATTTATAGTAAGTGAATGTGCATGCGTAAATGATAACATTCCAAAATTTGTGGGTGCCAAAATTGATGGGCCTAATAGAAATAGGGAACGCACGCACACACACACAATGTAAATGTCTTTCTAGTAGAAAATAATTGCTGCTTACTAAGAATATCATCAAATTGTGAAATAATTCTCGGTACAAGATTACTTTTGGTGATGTTATAATACATTTAGTTTTTATGCTTTCTTTCCTTATGCATGGATTGAAATTGAAAGACTATATGCAATGTGAGAATGTATAAGATAATATAAAATACTGAGCTTATTTTGTAATTTATATTTAATAGTATATGTTGTGGTTAATTGGCTAGCTCACTCACCATATTATATGCTACAGCATTGCAATGTTTTATTATTTCATTAATTATAGGAAAAAGAACAATGTTGACTGCACAGAACAGGTAAATGTATAATTTAGTGCAAAGTTTTAGAAAGTGTTCAATGTTTATATTAATTATTGCAGTGCTAAAGTGCAAGCTGGTGGAGAAGTTCCCTTACATCAAGTGAGTAACCACTCTTTGGGTTTAGATGAGTAAACTTTCTAAATTTGTACGTGAGTAATCATAGATGCATAGAATGTGGCACTACTGGTGTACACTCAGAGTTTTATTATATAGTGTTGGTTTATATCTGCTGAAGATAGTCAGAATATAATATAGCTGACATGGAGAAGTGTACTACAAGTAACTTATATTATATAAGTTAGTAAACTATATGCAGTGTGACTATCTGAGCATATCATGCGATATCTTGTATATAGGACTACATTATATTTTTATACATTTTCTCAAACTCAGCCTAAAATAATATTAAAAAAAGTAACACAATAAAATATCTGAAAATTGTCTTTGAGTAAGTTCATGCCTAAATCAATAAATTGCCAGCAGTGTCTAAAATTACTGGGTGGTCGATAGACAAACAGACAGAACCACTACCATAACCCTCTCGCGCATGCTGGCTAGAGGTTAACTGTTATCTTGACAGGAAGAGTAACATGCTATTAAATTGAAAACTTTGAAACTTGTAGAAAGGTAAATCATTAAGTGCCACTCTCTCTTCAAAGGGTATGTTTACAAACCTTCATATCGTGGACATTAGAATCACTTCAATCACTGAGTAATTAATTTAATAGTTTTGAAAACTTACTGATGATTATCACCTGCAAAATTTGATATGACACTTTCAACACAGCTTCTTGCTTCATAGTAAGTTTGTTTTGCAAAATTGAATAAATTATGATGTAAAAATGAAATTCTTGCATAGTAGAACACTTCATGCAACCTGCATAGATATTGTAATAGTAAATACATAATTTACACTGCAAATTTTATTACTAATTTTTTTAATTATCATGTTGTTACTGCTATTATTATATTATTTTATTCATCGTAATATTATTTTTATGATTGTTGCTTTTATTTATTCATTCATTTGTATATTATTATTGTTTCATTAGCATAGAACTAATGCTGCAAATGAATATGTTGACAGTGATGCTAATGGAAATCAATACTACAGTGAGCTCAACACTCTAAAATTACAAAGTAAAAGTGATAATAATAATTCAACCATAACATCTCCCCAGCAGTCTCAATACGCTACATTACACAAGGCAAGTTAGCCACAACAGGGAAATTTACTGTTTTTTAATCCAGGAAAATTTAAAATTCAATGCACGTGGGCGCTACAATTACAAAACACAGCCGTGAAAACAAACATACACTGGTCACAGAATTCTCTTTCTAGTCTGGTGCTATGTAGATGTTCACTGGCTGATCTCATTAGTTTCCTCAGTATGTAACTAGCTATGTCAGTTCTGAAAACAAAGAGAGGATTCTTCTTTGAAAAATGTTGTTGTTTTTTGTCAGGAAAACATACTTTTTTGTCATTTTCATATTTTCACCCTTTTCCTTCGCACCGATAAGTCTGTATTTTGCAAATCCAAACAGAAAGAGTCAATGCGAAAATATTGATACAAGTTTGTATTGTGTGATTAAGTTGGGGTTGTAATGAAATTGTGATGAGGGAGGTGTG
>WLWI01002173.1_pt1 | contig 16950 bp, 9 predicted proteins | sample 6701501 | NCBI WGS metagenome assembly WLWI01 (sample SAMN12718690, study PRJNA515312) | sponge metagenome | isolation source: marine sponge | host: Mycale hentscheli | place: New Zealand: South Island, Marlborough, Capsize Point | collected 2014-11-01
AATCAAACAGAACCAGGGGGGGACGAGAATCACCAATTTACAGGTGAATCACCTGCTTCATCACTGCCCCCTCCTAAATTCTGCTGATGCTCATCTTCTAGGTCAGCATATATGTCCTTGTCATCGTACTTGATATCACCCCTGCCCTCTCTGATGTATTCTCCCACGTACTTTCCCTGTCATTACTCACAATGGTGTTATATCAAATAGTTATTTATTTATTTGCTTATTTTGTGTGTCAATAAATTATTTTTTTAATTGGTAGTTATGGCTAGAATAGCATTACACCTTAATTTTTTCCCTATATTTTGTTATATGTTTTGTTGAGATAAAACGTAACAACAGTTGTGTGCTTGAAGTAGTATAAAGCAGTTTCCTCCTTTTGGTGGCTTCAGCCAGTTGCAGCTTCTTTTTGCAGATATTCTCTTGGGCCTCTGTCAGGGCACTACGTATAGTGCCCTCGTCAAAGGAACTACGCGATTCAGAGTCCGTTACGTAATACAAAAACTACAGTAGCTATGTTCTCGCGATTCCAGACCCTTTACCGAACGTGAAGCGCGAAAAGCGCCGGGTAGTGTCCCGTACCCGACCCACGAATTCCTGGAGAAAATTCGGTGTTGATCAATTACCGCATAACGCGAATTAGAAGCGTTGCGCTTATTGCTCTGTTCTCACAGTTCCTGTTTAACTGGCTTTGTTTAACTATGGCGAGTTGTTATCATTAATTGATGTGCTTTTGGGTGTAGTCTAAGGTGTAGCTTAGTGTCCCTGAACTACATTTTGAAATGTTGGCAACTCCAGAGGTGCTGCATTGATGAGGAGGCTGGTTCATCTGTGGCGCGAGAGATGGTTAGCCCTTGCAGTGTTGTGGGTAGTGGGTCAGCTTGGCGCATGCTAGCACAATAATTTCTAAAAGTTAACTAACAATAATTGTGCGGGCCTAACGAACATTCCGGAGAAACTATACTACGCATGCACTTTATTTCTGTAAAGCCTCGCTGACCGCTCGCGGCCAGTCGCGGTTCATGCCCATGACAACAGTTGTTATAAGTATTGTATTCTTTCATTTTTAGTTCTCGGTTATAGTTCCTATAGTTTTGAAGTTATCAAACCAGTGAAGTTGTAGTTACTCACCCACCCTAGCTATCTGATTATTCGGACCTAAGCTAAGACCGAGTCCTCGAACATCAACGAAAGTTACTGCCGCCACAAGGTCGCCATCCCGACAGCGAGCCTTGTACCGGGCAGACGACAAGGGCAGCAAAATCCTCCATTTTCGATCCCCTCACTGGCTACACAGCTAGGCCTGAACTTACAACTCGGGCTGCCCTTCCGAACTGCCGTAGTCAGTGCGAGCGAGATCAATAGTTATTATTAGCTGTTACTATTCTAATGAAAATTTTAATTTCAGCTTGCTTATCAGCAAACTAGATAACTTACCATCTGTGCTGAAACACATCACTACTTTTAGTTAGCATGAACTGATTGATTAATAAAATTAGTTGTTGATATAGCTATACTTTATGAGATTTAGTTTAGATAAATAACGTAAATGTGTTGACACTAGTTTATTCACATATTTCACATAACCTTATATATTGTGCATATACAATATTTTGGATCTTTTAGCTATTACTACAGAAAAAGGTCTAAATTTCCCTACCTTATCATAGTGAAATTGTTTATAAACACTTTCATATCAAGGAACTGCAGTCACTCCGTCCACCGGTTTCGAGTCAAGTTTCTTAAAATGTTATACAGACTTCAGGAATTGTATTTCTCTCTGATAATAGTCACTTACTGCTGTGGAGCATGTGTAGCTGATCTCTATCAAGTGAACACAACCAGAACCTTGTGCTTCTCTGATGTAGCTGAGTTTATGTGCTCTCAACATGATTCAGCAGTCCTTTGGAGAGTTACAAGTATTAGTACTGGGGAGTCGAATACTTTAAGTTTTCATTCTTCTGCACTACCTACAGGAGTAACAATGAAAATGACTACGATAGATTCTACTGAAGTCATTGCTCAGTTACTTAATATTAATTCATCATTCTCTCTGACTGTCTTGACTATTGAAGCTAGACTTTCTGCAACTGTGAGTTGTAATTCTGACACACTTGCTTACTACCCACAAAATAGTAAGTTAGTGGTTCACTAACAGGGAGGACTCTATAAATGTGAATGTCTTTTTACAATAACATAGAAAACACTGTAATACCATCGAACATTACTTTAACACCAACTACAGTTGATCCTTCTGGCTACCAAGTTTCATGGATACCATCCTATTACAATACTTCAAGGTACATGATAATAGTTTATCCTCCTGAATCCTACACACAGGAAGATCTCATCATCCACAACACTGATAACAGTATAGTACACAACATCACTATAGCACTCAATGGCTGCCCTAATACTATTTTTTCTACATTTGTACTGGGTAAGACTGAAACTATTCACTATAAAGGAAATTGAATTAATTAGCATTGTCTCTATAGGATGCAATCTTGTGGGCGATCCTGAAATATTGAAATATGAAGTTACAGTCACTGGAAAAATGAGGGTGCTCTTATTAAGAAATAATACTTCTATTCAATGCAGTAATGGCACCTGGCCAAGTGCATTTTTTCAAATGAATGGTGAGAAAATTAGGTAGGACTGTTGTTAATTTATCAGTCAGTAGTAAATGTATTATCTAAAAATAATTAGTTTAGCAAGCTAAAATGTCATATATGTAGTTCGTGACACTTTTCAATATAATTTTTTGAGGTTAGTTCTGACACTATCTGCAATACAAAATTCACTTTAGTGTTGTGATATTATTTTGCAGAATTTTATTATTATTATGATTGTTAAGATGAAATATATGTGGCAATTAATTTTATTGCTACTTTTGTATTATCAACATATTGTACTTTTGAATTTATTCCTAAATTTACAAGTTATTGTTGAACTACTCAGACTTTTACTCACCTTTCTCAAAAATGGATCAGAGCACAGAATCTGAAATGGTTATAGCAACAAGCGCATTTATTTTATCAGATCACATCATATATGGTGCTATTGGAATAATTTTATTGCTAATAACGGCATCTATTGCAGCTATTATTATTGGATTATTGGTGTGTAGAAGAGTAAGAAAAGGTATGTTATAATTAACTATAACTTTCTTTCAACAATGTATTGTATTTTCAGGTAAATTCAAAGAATGTGCATCAGTAAAGTAAGATACATTATATACAATCTATACAAAAATAATTGGTTTCTGTTTGTATTTAGTATAACTTCAGAATGTACTGATAATCAAGTAAGTTTTTTCTGTGTATGAATAGCTATGTAATAAAAAACACACTAATATTATTAAAGGAATCAATATATAATCATATCAACATTGGAATTGTTAAACAGCAGAAACACATCCAAAAGATTGAGGTTAGTTGTTGACCACTGGATATTTTGTCATGTTTATGTCATCTTTATTAGATTGAATTTGCTTGCGTTTATGGTTCATTAAATATGGCATATGTCTAGTAAATGATACACTTTTAAATGTTTTATGAAAGGAGTTCACTGACATTATATCTTATGGTGAATTTTGTACTAGAAGATATCACAAATCAGTAGGCTTATTTTATATTTTAAGATACAAATGTAAATACCACTAATTTAGTGATTGATATCGTTCATTATAAAAATAAAATATATACATTCATTGTTTACTGTGGGTATCAACAACAAAATTAACAATGTAACCTAACAGACGAAGTTACCTAACATGTGTAATAATCAAGAACAATGATAATATGGTAAAATACTTCCATATACAAATGCTTATATTCTATAATGTATTTTGTGGAGCAACAAGTTTTTGGACATAGTTCAGTACACATTATAAAGTATAATAATTATTAATTATAATAGTGTTAACAATATTTTGTAATAGTTGATATCTAAATTTTATACTATAATTTAGAATGATGTTGCTGCTACACATTACAGTACTTTAGGAAAGAAAAGATCGAGTAATTCTAAACACCCATCTAACTATATTCAGGTATGTCTGCAAGTAATGTAAACTAAAATGGATTATAAAGTGAGATAATAATAATATTATTAATATTATTAATAATAATAATAATAATAATAATAATAATAATATAATTTTTTGGTTATTACTGTTTTTGCAGTTGACATTGTTGCTGTCATTTTACAATATTCTATTACTTTTTTATATTCTATACATGTAGCTACTCTTTTTATCCATTTTCATAAATGTTTTTAACAGTATGCGTAACAGTACTGTTACATTGAATGAAGACAGTAAATGAAATAATCACCAAGTAATGTAAGCATGATCTATGTTGCATGATCATAGGCTGGATATGCAGATATTGAAGTGACTCATCAGAAACCAAATCCTTCTTTGAAATTTTCTGAAGTGAAATATTCAATAGTGAATACAAAATCACATCCTGCAGGTCAGTAAACATAATATACTCAGATGCCTATTCTGTATATTCTATGAAGTAGCAATGTCAAACGATAAGTAATAACATGAAATTGGTGAGAGTGTGAAGCCAGAGAGACACTATCAGGGGCAACACAATCGAAAGTTGACAATATTTGTTTATACAAATGTTTGGATGTACATATATCATTTTTGTATCGTTTTTGTGTGCTCTTAGTGGTCGACCCTGTCTCATACTCCACAGTAAACAAAACTCTTTGGTATATCAATCTTTACTTGTGCCATCTTAGCAAATTTAATCTTTTACACCCTTGAATTGGCTGCCTTTTACAGCTGTTTAGGCTCCCACTTAGTATCTGCTGTTAAAGTAAGTGGCTCAAAAAATAAAAAAAATTTCTTAGAATTTTAGAAATTTTTTTTTCTGGGCCACAAAAGTTGGTGCAAGTGGTTATAGGGCATTATAAATCCTTCACCATACATAGTTTCATAGAAGAAATCAGTTATTTTGTAGTAACCAAGTGCTTTTGTCAGGATTTTTCGTAAATGAAATACTGACAATGGCTTCTTTTAAAGTACCATTACTTGAAATATAGATGTAGCCTTTAGAGTTGTTTTGCATACAGATCTTGTAAGTTTACAAAGTCACTTGTGCACAATAGCTCGCTTGTCATTTGTGCTGAAGCATATCACTAGTTATCATTAGCCATTTATTATAATTATTATTGAAATCCAATAGTCCATACAAATTTTTGCGGCTGTTGTAGCTATATTTATTTAGTGACAATATGAACAACAAATAACAGAAGTAGGATAAACTTTCAGAATTGCTTACAATATATGCTGAGATTACTACCAAACAAATATAATTGCATCCTTGTGTCAATTATATATATTAAAATACTATGTAAAGAAAACCCAACACCAATTTATATAAACTCTCTATCTGCCTTGCGGAGTCAGCATTTTGTATTGTATCTACTCTGACTTTAAACATCTAATTGATACATTTTTGATTGAAAAATAAACCGTCATTTTTATATACAAAAAAATGTGCTATCGTATTGAAATGTACCACATCTATGGAAAAGTTCAATAATGATCTGATTGGTCACTGCAATCTATTGGCGACTTTATCACATTTCATCCACTATGCAATATCATCATGGTGATAAAATTCCTGGGCACTCTATGACAGCAACGGAGGAAAGAAAGTTGTGAATAATGATTTCTTTGACAAATGTATATATATACTGCAACTTATGCATACACTACTAATTTCAGAAATACCTTATTTATGATACTTTACTATAATATATAATATGATAGCATCGAAAACTGAAGGTATTTGAAATTAGTAGCACTGTGTGTGGCAACAAATTTCACTCAGAATGTATAAGGAGAAATAATAGCATGACTACTGTAGTATTTGGGATTAGTAGCATTTATGCAAGATTAAAATTCACAAGGCAGAAATACATGTACCAGATTTGTACTGATTAATTATTAATTATGCTTAAATAATATTTTATGGAATATAGATTAAAAAAATAGTAGGCAGACTGATAGCTTCAGTAGTTACCTCAAAATTATCTATTGTAATACTGTGTATAAAATATTAGTTACATATAATGAAGGAAAAACAGCTTTAAATTTTAAGCTTTAAATTTTCGAAATGTGTTCTATTTTATTACTAGTATATTATATTGATAGATAAATCATTAAATTTGGATACTCTGCTAATTAAACTAAATTCAATAAAGGATCAATTCCAAATGCTTGGACAAGTTGTTGGTTTACCTTCAGACTTACTGGACCAGATAGAATCCAGTGCAGCTGTTCCGTATGATGGACTAGTTGAAGTATGTGATGCATGGCTCAGGAAGTACAGAGATAATGACTGGATTATAACTTGGAGTAATGTCGCAGAAGCTGTACGAAGTTTAGGTGAACATCAATTATCTCATAGCATAATGGAAGTTTACTCATCTGGTAAGTGAGATTAAAGATGAAAGAAAACCATTTGTTCATTGTGCAAAGTTCAAATAAAACACATTAAAGCTTGCTAGAAACACATACTTTGGTCTCTTGTTTGTATATAAACTTAAAACACCTCCACTTAGCTGGAAAGTCTTTGTTGTATTGAATATTACCCATTCACTAGCACAAGCACCATAGGCATTTAAGGATGATGTAATGCGGGAAAACATTTTTTCTCTTAAACAGAAAATGCTATAATGTTTAGCCAAGGCATTCAGAGCATGGCTAATGTGTTGCTATGTGAATAAAAATAGCTATTACATGACATAGTCGGAATTAAAAAAATGGGCATTGGTTCTCAAAATGGGGAGAAAATTTTCGACACTTGAGGTGGTGAATTTTGTGTATGACTTTTCCAACAGTAAGTAAGAGAGAAAGGGCAGAAGAAATATATAGCTACTGTGGAGGTACTATAATTGAGGCTAGAAAGTTGGACTTGCTCACTAAAGCTGCCTCTTTATTGCTTCTTGAGGAAACTACAAGTTTTCACACTGTTTGTAGCAAAGATACCAGCATCTATGTTCAAGAGAATATGGAAATTGATATCCCAGGTAAGACAATCAGATTTTTATGTTATATGTTCATAAATAAAGTGACAATGTCTTCATAGTAAAATGGTGGCAATTTTTACTTCTTCTAGGGAATTAAGGCACTAATGTGATCATAACTATGGTATTTCTTTTACTAACTCCCACCAATGAGTGATAATTTAAGTAAGAAGCCTTAATTATTTTTATCTTCTTCTATCTTGATGTCTTTCATCTGTAAGCTCAAAACATTCAGATGATGATGATACTGATGGAAGCAAGAAAGGTAGACTAGGTTATAATATATGGAAAGTGAGAAGTAGTATCTGCATTGAGATAACTGCTGGATGGAGGATTGTATGTGTGAGGAGAAGGACTTAGCAAAATATTCTTTAAGTCTTTATTGTTCTTTTGCCGAGCTTGCACTCACACTTCCAGGGCCACTGCATTGCTGGCTGAGAGGATTGTGAATGATAGCTGTAAAACATACTATCTTGTCCTGCTATTGCTACCATTGTGCTGGAATGCATAGCTACAGGTCACATTGCTATAATGGAGTTAAATTATGATCACTATAATAATTTTGTCATTTTTTTGCTAGGCGACAAAACTTGGGCCACAATGTTGAACAATACATAGTTGCCAGGTACTTTTTAAACTCTGGAGTTTATAATTATTAATTTATTATCTAGAAAAATAGAAATCATTAGATATTATCTGCTGGTGAGAGGGTTAATAATTGATTGAGCAAAATTAGGATAGCATAAGAGTTTTTATGATGGAATAAATATTATGTGAAGTAATTCAATTTAGTCCATTTCGAGGGTAAATTAATACACTAAAGAAGGCAACTAACAATAATATAGCTATAAATACTGATAAGTTATAAGCTGTGAAAGCTACACACCTATAGTCATGATATAATAAAAAAAAATCTTTTTCTAATCTTAATTAATTGTAGTTATTAAATGAGTATCTTTGGACTTTATTGTTTTTTTAAATTTTATTCTCGTTTCTTAATAAGCAAAATATTTAATAGTTCTCTTTAACTTTCTTATTATACATACTATGAAACATAATATTATTGCTACTAATTTACTGATATTTATATAGAAAATTTTGTTTTCATATTAAGAATACAGAATTAAATGTAGCCTTCAAATATGTGCCACTGTGTTTCTTCAACAGATACTCAAAAGAATGTTGAAGATAAGCAAACGAAATTGCCAACTTTACCACCAAAATTACCACCAAAAAGTTGTCCTCCTCTACCTCCTAAATGCATCCTTTGAAATATTTTGTTTAGCAGTTTTGATAAAACTAGCTATTATTTCATTTGTATTTTATATATGTTTATATATCACATTTTCTAGTAACACAGTTTGCAGTTTGTGTAGCTAGCTACTCAATAGCTATTGTATCAAAACTTCTTCGTAATCAGCTACTAATTTTAATATTTTTATTAGCAAAACTGTTTTGATCGTATATCTTGTAAATAGGTCATACTACAACTTCAAAAAACGTAGGAATATATCACATTGCTGTTGTAAACTTACATAACACCATAAAATACATGATTTTGAAATTTAATTATTAGTCTACCCACAGAATGAAATGAGTTCATGAAGTTGCTTGTCTTTGATGTTATTATCATAGCATGCAACACAACAAGTTGTGATGTTAATATAAGCAACAATAAATTTTGGGAAATATATCTGTTTGCATTAGGCCATTAATCTTGAATGATGGAAAGCATAATCAAGCCTGTCAGTAATTAATAACCAGTTGTTGTTATGTTTTCTAATGATAAGATAACATGGTGAAAGGAAAACTCTGAAACAAACAAGATTAGCTACAGTAGCTGGATGAAGAAATATAAGTACGTTCATATTAGCTATATAAGTACAAACTTGGTGTCTAGAAAATACCATTGTTACAAATAAGAGTAATAGTATTGACTACATAAACGGAATTATTGTTATTGTATAATTACTTTTAATATTAATGTTTTAGTGGTCATGCAATATTGTAATAAACTTAAAAGTTCTATGTGTATAAATGAAACAGTACTAACTGAAATTATCACCAAAAAATATTAAACCATAAATATGTATCAAATGGAATTTATCAAAGATGTTAACAGGAACTTCATTTGTTTTACGATGCTTTATTGTCCGCGAATCTATTGATTTTCACTTGATGCACTGAAATAAGGATCACTAATATTATTACGGCCATTACAATATTTTTATCATCATACCAGTATTGTAGACATGTAAGATATCATTAGTCAGCTTGTCATGACCCATTAGGGAAAGAATCTCAGTCACAGTTTTCCAATTTGGGGAAGGCTGTTCATCAGTATCCAAAGTATTGTCTTCTTTCTTCTATAGTACACATTATAGCCTTTATTACATTTTCTAGACTACACAAAGGTATTTAGTTGAAGTAAGATTGTTTATTAGTAAGATCATGGGCCAGTAGCAAAATTGTTGTGGAACTAACAGGTACAGAATTTTTATATTATGAGGCAATCAAAACTGAGATTTTGTACGAATTTATCATTGCTATTAAACTATCACTGTATTTTTATTATACAGTATATATAATAATGATAGATTAAATGTAATAATGTGAACTTAACATACTGCGATAGAAGGAACTGTGTCTTCATCTGAAGAAAAGACATTATCTCCAATTTTTGTTGATTCATGAAGGAGAGACGGCTTCATTTTATGAATTGTGGCATAGGCAACATTCTTTTATATAAAATTAATATCAACATATCAGTCAAAATCACAATTATTTCCTATTATTTTCTGGAAATGACTCCTAATGTACCACATTCTTCCTTATTTCAGGCTTTAAACTAGTCAACAGTGAAATAGAATTTCATTCAAGACTGCTTGGTTCATGGAGTAGCAGTCTACTATCACATAGGTATGACAGTCTACTGAAACATGAAGTATCCCAGACTTACTAGTAGCTAGTAGAGCTCATATTGTAACAAAAAATTAGTAAGTATTTTATGACTTAAAAAGAAAGACAGAATATACAGCTAAAGTCTAGCTGTAGCTAAATAATGTATTACATTGGTAATGTAATGCATGTCATAATCTCAATTAGTCACTGAATGATATGTTATATTTAATCAGAAATAACTAACTTACTGGATCAGTTTCTATAGGTGGACTCAATGAAAAGGTATTCTGCTGAATAAAATCCACAATATTAAATATACATAATTTTATAAACACGATTTTGTATGTTCCGGGAATAAATACCTCTAATGCTGAAGACTGATAAGAGACTTTTAAACTGCTATAAATGTAGTCAATTATTGAATGCAACAAAAAGTATATAATGATAGATTGAGTTAATCTAACAATTGATATTGCTTACTCTGTCGTCTTCATTGACAATATACCTAATAATTATTGAAATAAAATTATTTGTTAGAAAAAGCAATAGCTTACCTTTCTTTTTATTTTTTCTCGCTCTTACCACCGCTATTATCATAATTATAATTGAAATATGAATAACCACGGTTGCCAGACACGGAATAAGTGAACTCAATATAACTGAGAGTAAATTACACGAGGAATTTTCACTTTCTGATTGAGAAATACTTTCAGTGGATGATTTAGAAGCAGTACCTAATAGAGCATGAAAATATCAATAAATGAATGCATTTAAAAAAGGGTTAGCATAGACAATTATTGTTGATAGCAAATATGCAGGTATAGGTGTGGTATACTACTTGCTAAATACTTCTTACATAAAGATGGCCGCTGCTCCATATCAGAGAGGGATTTTTCCCACGTTCTATTGTGACACTGTATAGTGCTATTGTCACCTGATAATTGAACACTCATAATTCCAAAAGTAGAAATTCTGTAATGTAATATTCCTTGCATGTTAATGATAGGGCAACCTACAAAAAATACATGTTTGGTAAGCTGTCATCAAATATAACATATAACATAGTGTGACATACCTAGTATAAATGTGGATTTAATTGTGGAGGGGCAGTAACTCAGTCCTATTGTGATGTTATATATACCAGAGGCCTTGGTATTGTTAAAAATGAAAGTTTCTAGCTGGTGTGTGACATTATCAACCAGCAACAAATAGCTTGACAAACTGAAGTGAAGAAAAGCAAATGATAGACTGTAACTGAACTGGAAACTGTTATTTAGAGGCATTAAATATGCTTCTTGTGGTAGTAGAATAGAATCTGAAAAACACAATTATATAAGTATTTTGCAAACAATACCATAGTACTGATAGAACATACCATTTAGAGGTTGATAACTGATACTTTCTGCATCACATGCTATAGTAGCAACTAGATTAGCTGCTATTGTCAACTTGCTCATTATGAAAGAACTATTACCAACTATCAGTTGAGCTGTTACTATTGTAGAATCTATTGTTCCATTCTTCATTCTCACTGAATCAAATAATGTGTGGAATGATATTTGATCAGACATACCACTGCTGTTACTGGTAACTTCCCAGGTGATCTGTGTGTCATATTGAGAGCAAACAAATTCAGCTACATCAGAGTGACACAGAGTCCTTGCTTGATCCACTTGATAGAGATCAGCTACACATGTTAAAGGATAGTACAGAACAAGAAAGTGGATTTGTAAAATATACAAGGCTAGCATGGTTGATCTTATTGAAGAATCATAAAAGTGGCATAATGTTTCAAACATATATAATTTAAGTTACTTCCTCACTATTTGTCTTCTTAGTCCCAACTTTGGCTTCAAATAACATTGCATTGTAACTCATAATAAGTTATCAATATCGCACTTGTAAGACATGCAAAAGTCCCAACATGAGAAAACTTTTAAATTAACTGAATTTTTGGCTGACCGCATTTTTGGATCATAGCAAATCAGGAATCAAACTATTCAAGCATTATATATGTCCATCAATGTATAATTAATAATTAGAAATACTGTATACACTGTAAAGTGTGGTGATATATTTGTATATCTAGTAAGAATACAATACAATAGTGTAACATTTTTAAGCAACGTATGCTTTCATTTATTTAAAATCTGTAAAATTGATCATAACTTCCATGGTTATGAATTATACCTATCCTCAATTTTATGAAATAGTTCATGGCTAGCCAGAAGTAAGACAAATTCCTGAACAGGAAATGAGGTCATAATTATTACTTAAATTAGGTACTACTGGTTTACTGGATATAGTATTCTCAATAGAAACATGCTGAGTCTGTTGAGGTTTCTTGTCTTCCACCTAAGTTCATACTATCTAGGAATATGTGTAGCTGATCTCTATCGAGTGAATCAAGCAAGGACTCTGTGTCACTCTGATGTAGCTGAGTTTGTTTGCTCTCAATATGACACACAGATCACCTGGGAAGTTACCAGTAGCAGCAGTGGTATGTCAGATCAAATATCATTCCACACGTTATTTGATTCAGTGAGAATGAAGAATGGAACAATAGATTCTACAATAGTAACAGCTCAACTGATAGTTGGTAATATTTCTTTCATAAAGAGCAAGTTGACGATAGCAGCTAATCTAGTTGCTACTATAGCATGCGATGCAGAAAGTATCAGTTATCAACCACTAAATAGTAAGTTCTATTATGTATATTATAGAGGCCAGATGGCTAAATACATTATATCCACTTCCATCTTGAATAGTGAAATTCGTTTATTTATTTTTTATTTTTTGACTTTCATGCAGGAATAAAAAAATACATCCAAACTAGTGTCTTTTTACTATTTCTTTACTATGTATCTCATTTTTACTTCTTATAGTTGTGAATATGGACACATTAATTTTCTATTATAGGTTGTTAGTTAACTGGGGTATTGAAAAGATGTGCATTTCTAATTCAATAACTACAATTTTTGGTTTCACCATTCTAGAACCATTTAGTACAAAATTTAAACTAACTTCACCAAAAATAATTATACAGTAAAATTAGTGCTGCATGTTATTTTAATTATACTTTATAATCATTAATATTTAATATTCTTCATAACATCCTGATAATAGTTTATCCTCCTACATACATATATACATACATACATACATACATGCATACATACATACATACATACATACATACTTACTTACTTGCATACATACATACATACATATATACACAGTAGATGCAGATTATTAAGTGTCCCCTAATTGTTAAGTGCCATTTTTGTTAAACACCTGTTTTGTTCTTGGTTTTTAGTACCTTTTATTAATTAAGTGCTCCATTCATCTTGTTTACTGGTGATTGGTGGTTAGCCACAGTTTAAGTTACTATTGGCTATTAATAATGCCCATTTCTTTACTGTTTTGGGTTATTAATGTGGGTCTATCAACCTGTGTCTACAGTATATAATATATATATAAACAATTTATTTTCACATATAAACAATTTACTTTCATGAGCCAGAGGTGAGTGAAAATAAGTCAAGGAGTGGAATATCTTGCCATATAACTCTGATAAGTGCAATAAGTGGTTTATTTTAGCTAGATATATTCACTATTGTAGTTGTACTAGGACTGGTAACTCATGGTATAAAGTTGGCTATAGGGACTCCTCACAACCCAGATGATATTTCAGCAGCAACCCTAACCTGGTTGGGAAGCTGCAAAAATCCTGAAAACTAGTAAGCTAGGCTGGTTGCTATAACTACTAGGCTAATGAGCTTGCACAATATAGCTTGAAATAGCATCATGAAATAACACGAGTAATTTCAGGGGTCACAACCTACAAATAAATTTGTGATGATACCTAGCTGGAATATATATATATATATATTATATATATATATATATATATATATATATTTATTTATTTATTTATTTATTTATTCCACCCTAGATATCTTCACAATGATATCTTTAGGTACATGACCCAGTTATTTCATGCTGTACAGCTCAAGCTCAGTACCTTTGCAGTTATAGCAATCAGGCCAAACTTTTCAATTTTCTGGTTTTTACAGCTACCTTCATCTGCAGGTGAACCCTGCTCAACAGGGTTAGAACAGCTGCTAAAATGTCAGGCTGGGGGTGCGGGTAGCCCCTACAACAACTTACAGTGTGAGGTACCCTTTCTCTAGTACTAACTACAGTAGTGAAGATATCTAGTGTGGAATAAACCACTTATTATACTAGTCAGAGTGATAAGGCGAGATATTTCACTCTCAGGCTTTATTTTCACTAGCTTCTAGCTCATGAAAATAAATTATCCTGCTCTTGAAATATTCTGCCATATCACACTCTGACTCATGTAATAAGTACTATATATATATATGGGGTTCTAACTACAAACTTTTCTTTAGAAAGGCTCAGGCCAGTTCATTACTCTCTCACACTACTATGGTGATAAGGGGAAGAGAGTAATTTAAGCTAATGTACAATATTGACTGATGTTGTATGAAGTAAATGTCGTAGTTAGAAGTTGGTTTCTACACTAGCATAATGTACACAGCACACAAATATTAGGGTGGAAGCTGACAAGTTAGTTGGTAAGTTTGGGGAGAATCTTCCCCAAGGCCCTCCAAACCGCTATATATTATATGTTCCGCTTCTAACTATCTCATTATTGTAGGCTCAATTTTGCACACATTACTTCTTATTTGTTTTTACAGAGTCCAACTTGGTGCCATCAGCAATAATTTTAACCCCAACTACAAGTGGTTCCTCCAGTTATAGAGTTACATGGACACCATCCTACTACAATACTTCAAGATACATGATAACAGTTTATCCTCCTGAATCCTACACACACGAAGATTTCATCATCCACAACACTGATAACAGTACAGTACACAACATCACTATAGCACTCAATGACTGCCCACACAGGATATATTCTACTTTTATATTAGGTACTAATATTAAAGTTAAAAACAATGGACTTTACACTGCTTAGTATGAATTTTAATATAAATATTTCTTTTATCTACTTAGTATCATATTCATTAATAACTATTTTTACTGTATATGTGGAATTAATTTAGAGTGTAGTCTTGTAAACTCTCCTACTATACTACTATATAATATTACCAATGGTAAAGGAATGACTGTACATTTATCAGATAATAATACAATTATTCAATGTGCAAACAATTCTTGGGAAATGGAATTCTGGAATCAAACTCTTGCTACAACATCCACTACCAGTAAGTCATTGAAGTAAGTATACACAAATTATATGTCTAGAGTTACACTTTTAATGATTCCTAAACTGATTTTATTTCACTGTGGAAGTTTTATTTTTACATTAAAGATTAGACTATTATTTAGAATTTGTAATCAATTAGCTAAGGCTAAATGTAGGATTCATATTCTGAATTAGTTGATTGAATTTAAAATTTGCACCAAATACATTGAATATAGAATATAATTTTAAACTAAATAAGCTCACAAGTTAAATTTAAATACAAATGAATATAATTATTTTGTAGTAAATATAATACACTTCTGGATGAAATATAGCCATATGACAATGTGTGTACTACAATACAAAAATGAAGTACTAAATACATGTTCTAGCAACTTGCTTCAAATAATACTGAGTGTTGCTGTGACATGTCTTCTGACCATCATTATTCATGTCATAATAATTGAATATATATGTAGGGCGGTACTAAATTATTTAAAGCATCATTCATATGTTACTTATATATAATTTATGTTAGAACAGCTATAGTGTGTAACTGCATGTTTACCTTAACTCACTAGCAAAATATTTAAAGATATTAATAGATTAAATAATTTAATTTGGGATGTAACTCTGAAATATTTATGGATGTTTTTCCTCAGATAAATATTTGGTATCCTCATTTACAAAAAAAGATATTCAGGAAAATGAAAAAATAAATGGAGTCCCAAAAGCATTAATTGGAATCATAGTGGCTGTGACAAGCATAGTATTTATTATTTCTTCTGTGTCTGCTATTATTGTTCTAATGGCTGCTAAAGCTAGAAATTCAAGTAAGTATGTATCATATTGACTCACGCTATGTTTATAAATAAATATTATTTCATCTTTAGAATTAATTAAAGGCAAAGCAAATCTGTAAGTACTTTCAAATTAACATGACAAACTCATTTCAGACTTGTACTATTGTAGTGAACACAGTATGAGTTTGGAAGTTCTAAACGATCAGGTATGTATTGAAAATCTGAGACTATTCAAGAAAAAATATTTCATAAATTTATTTTCATACTTGATAAGATAGCTATTGATAGTGTGTTAAAGATAATGAGACTTCTGCATTATAATTATATTCAATAAAAGCCGATATATAAAATTTATGTAAAGTAGACTGTGCTGAATGAATTCTATATTGGGTCTTTATTACAGACAGAACTAGAGCACTGAAGTGCAAACCCTCAGCGCAAACCCTCAGCGCTAGTTAGCTAGTATGATAAAGAAAAAAATAGCAAAGGAAAAGTGTAGAAACAAAAAAAAGAAGGAGAAGTGGCATGAAAAGAGGCAGGAAAGAGAAAAAGACAATGAAGAGGGACAAAAGAAAGAGGAATGAATGAAAAAAGGTAGGAAGAAAAGAAAAAGGAAGAAGAAAGAATGAAAAACAGTACGTGAAAGAAAAGAAAGGAAAAGGTAGGAAAGAAATAAAATCAGTAGGAAGAAAGAGGAAAATAAAGAAAAATAAGGCAAGAAGACAAAAGGGGAAAAAAAAAAAAAAGGAAGAAAAAAAAAGATGAAAAAAAAAAAAAGGAAAAAAAAAAAAAAAGAAGAAAAAAAAAAGATGAAAAAAAAAAAAAGCGTCAACTAGGATTCGAACCAGAGACTACTAGATTAGTTACTTGCTCACTCAACGACTACGCAACGCAGCACCTCACGCTGAATGCATGTAATTGTTAGCTATTTAAAAGTTGATTTTCAACGCA
>WLWI01002175.1_pt1 | contig 16934 bp, 5 predicted proteins | sample 6701501 | NCBI WGS metagenome assembly WLWI01 (sample SAMN12718690, study PRJNA515312) | sponge metagenome | isolation source: marine sponge | host: Mycale hentscheli | place: New Zealand: South Island, Marlborough, Capsize Point | collected 2014-11-01
TAGTATTGGAACTTTTTTAAGACTGTATCACCAAAGTCAACATAATTTCATGAATAGTAATAAATGTTTAAATCTCATTGGCCAATGTTTGTCATTGCCAAATTTCAAATACAGAGAAGCACATAAATTTTGTTTGGTCTTTCCAATTCATAATATCTCAGCTTACAAGACGGAATAATTATTATAATTTAATATACTTGAGCATGTGCAATAAACCTATATACACTTCATTATTATGTAAAGTTTTATCAATGATATTTAATATTGTGGATGTCTATCACAGGATGTAGAACAGATGGTAGGTAAAGTGTTCTCAATAATTCTAGAAATAACACTTATATGGTTAGTTTACTGCCGATTAAAACCATGTCAGATCATTCTAGCTTGAGATAACAAAGCTCTTGTGACGGGATATATTTAAGTTCCAACATCAATACTCACATACCATGAATATAATTAGTACAGTTCCAATTAGTCATTAGGTTCCATACAGATTTACTCCAACCAGATTTTTTGGGCTTGTTTTCAATCACACTATAACTTGCTAAGGTAAGACTAATCAATCATGTGCCAGTAATTGGTCTTGTAGAAAACTCATTTTACTATAAGTTCATCATGCAAGATGTAATAAACATTGTAACTGCAATTGTGGCTATAATAATGTTCTCTTATTAAAGCTAATCAATTGCATTATTATTAATAAGCATTTGGACTTCATCAATTAATTGTATTACAATGAGAATTCCTACGGTTCATGTTAATCCTGCCAAGATAGAAGAAATAGTAACCTGATATATCATCCAGGATTGTCACACTTGTATGAAGGGAGGAAGACAGTCACTGGATGATGTGCTTGAGGAACAATCAGTTATGTCCATTGTATTTTACATAGAGGTTTATATTTAGTTATGGTAAGTCCGTTGATCAAACGAGTGTGTAGTTATATAAACTATAATTATATAAAGAAATAACATTGAAGAACTATTACGCAATTATGAGGGGAAAATCCTTTCCATTACTATCATTTCAAAACGGGGAGGGGGGGAGGCTAGGCAGGATGGATGAAACATTATTAATTTTGTGGTTTTAAATGTCCTTATAATATTATACTCTTAATATAAAATTTCAATTCACAAATAGTTAACAAGAATTTAGTTCTTAGTAAATGTCAAATTTGAGTAGAGTATAACTACTGGACAGTCTTCAATTTATCATTGATTGGAAAAATTCTACAATTAAACAAATCGTTAATATAATTAAAGTATTGTTTGACCAGATTTGAAAAAAATACTTTAACTATCCACATAATATAGTTAACATTGCAGACTTCTAGATCATATTCAGGGATCTATGCAGTGGGAGCTATGGGTGGGATGGGGGGTGGAACTCCTTCCCCAAACTCCCCAGTTGCATAAATTGTTATTTAACACGAGTCAATAGTTAAATGTCGGGAAAACCAGGGAATAGCTCAAAATTTTAGTCTGGAATATGTACCAAACAGTGTGAGATCTCATGAGTGCTTTTAAATCATGTGTCAAATTGTGTAAGTTGAGAGACCTGTATGTATTAGTTGGCATGTATACAGTGAGAGATGAGAGGTGCCTAACTATTGTACAAATTAGGCAATGAATAATCCTTTCACATGATAGATGATGTTTTAGATAATACATTTGCATGCCTTATTTTGATGAATTTCTCAATAAGATAAGAATGATGAATATCATTAACATAACCTACATGCTAAGGGCTGACAATAATGTGATTAGTAAGTGTATTCATGCATATATATATATGGTGGCATGTGATCAACTACTTCCTGGTCATAACTACATGTATAGCTTCAATGAGATTGCTTGGTGACTATATTTGATAATCTCGGCGAGGTCAAACTACAAAGAGAATGCTAAAGACAACTACCTATTTTTAGATTGTATAATCTATTATATAAATTTGTGCTTGCCACAATGAATTAATATAACTTGACAGTAGTTAGTTTTAAATTTGATAGTAAATGGTAATAATATTCATACATTAAAGATTCAAATTTGATCTCTCAAACATAATATACAAAGAAATAATTAAACTCATTAATTCATCTTGCTCAGTTGTCTTTAATCTTACTTTCATAATTATCAGATGAAGCACCTTGCATAAAATATAATACTTTAAAGATCCTTGGATTCGCTTACGCTATGATAACAATAAGTAACAAGAAAATTATTGTCTCTATTAACAGACAGAACATGTGTTTGGATTAATGTCAGTTCTTCTAAATTTGATTGTAAAAAAATATTGTGAACTAAAATATTTCGTTATTCCCTTAGACTGTGATAACAATATTAAATATTATTAAAAATATTTCTGTTAGAGAAAAACTTACAGAATTTTAAGGTATTTATCATGACAAATTATTTCTAGAGCCAATTTATTTACTTCCTGTATAGTAGTGACAGTACGGAAAATATTAGTTTAGGCATCCAGTATCCTAGAATACCAGAGTTTAATAGAGTACCAATGTTGTCCCATGATGCATGAATTGCTGAATTTATTTATAGTAGATACTACAAAGATACTACTATAAATAAATTCAGCAATTCATGCATCATGGGACAACATTGGTACTCTATTAAACTCTGGTATTCTAGGATACTGGATGCCTAAACTAAACTTGGGGGTCACAGTTACTCAGCATATTGTTGTAACCTGTGGTACTATGACTCATCATTTGGTTGTAGGTCACAGTTACTCAGCACAATGCAAGATGTTATAATATGAATATGATTATCAAAATATTATAATGAGTAATACAATTTTATATGTGCCTATACATAAGGTGATTTGAAATAAATAATGCTTTTGCTAAACTTACAAATAATCTTAATGAAAGAATGCCAACAAAACAATTGTAAATAATGTTATGCAACATGAAGAAATGGAATGCACACTGTTACTGGAAGATACAAATTGGGCATTTACGGACTCAGTTGACAGTTGGCTATTTAAGTCCTGAAGTGCTTGCTTTACAGTTGGACTCCTAGCGGCATACTGCTGTATATACATTAACAAGTCTAATGCAAACTGTTCATGATTCGACTGATCGCATGGCTTCTGAAGTTCATTAGTTCTTAAAGATTGTAAAAGATCCAATTCGGTGCATTCAGAGTCAGTACTGGGTGTGACAACATCAGTAGTGGACTCTGTATTTGTAGTGGTTTCAGTTACTGGATCAGTAGTTGTAGATTCTTCTAGTAGTGATACTGATGCACTCCCTAAGTCTGATTGACACTGAATTTCACTTCCACCATAGACATTAGTGTTCAGTATAATACTTGAAGTTCTAACAGTACCTGAAGAACTGTCACTCGAAAGACTCAAAAGAGTAGCATTGAATTCAACTGTAGTAGAGTTATAATGAGTAGCTGTGAAATAACCTACTGTTTTTTGAGAGTTAATGATAGCTATTGGGTTACTATTACTTCTCCAAATGATGTAGTCACCCCTGGCCACACAAATTAGAGTTTCTTCATTACTTCTGACTGGTATTCCTTTGAATAGTAGTACATCGTTTGCTGAGCTAATACTGAACAACACTAATAGATAATAAATTATGTGAAACTTCTCCATGTCCACTTTATCAGTAGCAATAGTGATAATCTTGCTTAGTGGCGTGCCATGCTGTTTAAATACAAGGTGGTGTTGCATACGTGGATACTCACGCGAGGATGAGCTTGCACTTGCATGTCAAAACGGTGTGAAATCATGTTTACTCGCAGCAATTCAGCATCCGCAGAGCCGCTCAGCATGTGCTATAATACCAGGCTATAATATCGGGTGACACTCACGATATTTAATTGACTGGAAACCTAATTAGCTACAACGGCTAAAGTCTCTAGGCCTTGCACAATATTTCTAATTTGAATAAACTAAAATTATCAATTAAAAAACTTTCTTTACAGAAATTCTTGACATTCTGCATTTTAATTCTGTGGTTGGGAGCTGACAGATTTGTGTAATAAGCTGTTTGTCATAGTTAAACGTGGTATAGGCAACAGTATTATTCTTACAACAGAAATAAAAAATTGGTGATGACAAAAAAAATTATGAATTGAAAACGACTGGGCTAGAAATGGAACTACAATGGCTGCTACTGTAGAGCAGGTAAGTACATTAGCAAACTTAGAATATTCGACCATTGCGTTTCTTTTAACTTAATTCGTTACCACGCTCCACTGACTTAGGAGAGCAGTAGGGTGAATTGATGTGTCTAAACCTAGTGTTTGAGGATAATAAGAATGGATTAAATAGCATACGCTTTTTTTCGACAGAAGCACCACTTTGTGGCTAGTCTCGCGTAGGGCTAGACCCTTTACCGCCCTTTAACCACTTCTCGCGGAGGACGGAAACGGTCTTTAACACTGCCATTGATTCAGTGGTTCTATGTAATTCCAACCGGAAGTTCGTAGAGGCATTAGGTCTATGAATAACATTAAGTGACCTTCTTACAGTAAAGGAGAAAATTGAGTGCGAAAACTTTAATTCAGTTAAATGGATCAATGCAGTCTTGCAGTGAAAATGTATTCATCCTTTTGTTAGACACAAATATCCTAGATGGCCGAATATTTGCGCAAAATGTCTAATGAGGTCTCCTCAGAGATACCAGTCACTGTCCACTGGCGAAATTTACAATTGCAATACTGCTAATGTTATTCATAGTGCTACAACGAGAAACAACAAATAGATATTATGGGCATGTTAAAGTAGGGAGAGAGAGAAGTTGGTGAAACCAGATTAGATTTGAGTTGAACTATATAGCTAGATAAAGACCAAGTAGTGGAACGGAAATTTGTAGTGAGAGCCCACATTATTTCCAAATCTCAGTTGGTATGCAACTCCAGAATAAGCATATAATAATAAAATTATTATTTAAACGTCCATAACCCAAAAGTTAACCTAATTAATTCCATAAAACTAACTGGTATTTGACTTAATCAGCAATTGGAAAATGAAGGGATAACAGTTAAGGTAAATCATTTTAATTTACTATTGTGAGATTCTAGGAATACATGCATTGTATTGTAGTTGACTCTGATTGGTCCCTGTTGTTGGAGTATGAGGCTATTGATGAATAACTTGAGGGTACCATACCGGTCATGTAGCAAGTAATTCTATGGAGGTCTAGCCAGAAAATGGGTATGGTTATGGTGATATGGGTGTCGCCAATCATTTTGTGGGTGTGACCTGTCTATATTTAGAGTATGCTTCTTTTGTAAACTTATTTTGTTGTATGTATGTATGTATGTAATTGCAAGAACAAACACTTTTGTTTCCGGATTATGTTTATAGTTATGCAAAATATTGATCCAATTTTAATTTGAGTGAAGACAAAAAAAAAAAAAAATAAAATAAAATACAAATACAAATACAAGTTTAAAAAAAAATAATAATAATGTCACTGTTTTGGAATAAAAATTAAAGAGAACAATACAATTGGAACAAATTGTACTGTCTTATTTAATTGTTAATTTTGTATCTGGGATCAAGCATGACATTCCCCGTTACACTGGCATAATCTGTCTTCTCATCTGAAAAGAAATAAATCTCAATTTACAATCTAAAGTTACAGTTAAGGATGACTGATATGAAGCAAAAACATATCAGACTGTTATTACCATTATTATCTAATTCCTGTTTCAATGAAATTATTGTGTCATAAACTGCATCAGTTTCCTTCATGCTAGCTTCCTCCTATACACAACGTAAGTTAAAGTATAAATAATTATATAAAATCAAGAATCATGTACCATTGCTTCATTTCTTGAACTGTATGCACTGTTATCTTGACACCAAACAACCTATTAATCCAGTAAAGAGAGATTTTGTAAGTGAAGTGATAATTTTCTTCAAATTTTTAAATATACCTTTTGAACACACGATGACATGATGGAGCTGAGTGATATTATATAATATATGTATTATTATTGCAAAAGGTATTGATATAACTTACCTGTTATTTTGATCTGATCTTTTACTTGATTTTTCTAAAAGAATAGTATTATTTAGGACTTCATATAATAACTGTATATTAACTTACTTCTATGTTGCCATTTTGCAGCACATACAATAATAACAATGACTCCAATCAAGAACAGAATTAATCCACTACTAGATGCAGCAGTCACAATTAAAGGTGTAAGAAATGATGCCTGAGTTTTTGAAGTATTCCTTCCCATTTCTTCAATATTGAATGTGAAATTTTCATCTGGGTGACTTGTAGTTAAAGAAACCTCAAAATCTATACAAAGGTACCTTATTTCAAACAGGTTTGGAAAAATATACTTTTAGCTAGCTGCAGACACATCATAATCAATTCCAACATTTATAATAATACACATAGAAAGCTAGAAATTTGCTGCATAAGGTAATGTTTCATACCATAAGATTGTTTACCCAGAATAATAACAAAGTTTGGGAATTCCTTATTGTATTAATATCACTTGGGAATTTCATGATATAAAAACTTAAGTAACGGCTAGGTAAACAACAGTACAGACATTTTCTATCTGCTAGAAGTTGGAAATAGAAAAACCACAATATAAAAATGAGTATCAATGCTGGACATTTTAAATTTTTTAGCTATTTTACGTATAATATTGCTAAAATACATTCAATACAAGTACTTTATCAGAACTGATTTATCTAAGCATATACAATGATTTGATTGAATCAACCTTACAGAACTGGAATAATATGAATTCTATGATACCATTAACTGCTACATATTATATAAAAATTAGGCTTTCTTTCAGTAACCTGACATATTAGCACATGTGTCATTCCCACGCCACATGCCATCTGCCCCACATTGCAGTGTAGAATTGTGTCCTGATCCACAAGTCAGTAATACAGTTGTGTTCTGAGAATTAATTGTATATTTCAATTCGGTAATCTTGGAGTCATACTTCATGAAAGCACACGACATAGCTATAGCAAAAAAAAGAAAAGATACAATAAAAAAACTATGATTTAAGAAAAAAATTATTCTTACTATATTGCACAATATTGGTCTGTTCATAATGAGAACACATCTTGCTTTGTATTCTGAAGATGTAGAATTCATTATTATCAATATAGATGTCTGCAGGAATACTTTTCAGTAGTACATTATGCGAAGCTGTTCTGGTTTCAACTGTGTAGTTTAGGTGACTTAGACCAATAAAATGAGAGCTCAACTTTATGGTGACTTCCAAATTTGTATTGACATCACCACTTGATAGTATTAAAGTAGGCCTCAAAAAATCTGTTATAAAGATAAAATGTTTTATGAGAGAGTATGAATTTTTGTTGCTGCTACAACAGAAACCAATCAGCAATAGATATTCCTGATAATCGATATTTATATCACAGATGATTCAAAATGTACAACCAATGCAGTTACTTATACTAAATTAAGTAAAATTACGACAAAAACAATTAGCTTTATAAAATAACAGAAGGTACCTAGGATGTTGAATGTGATGGAGTAATGATCACATGTGATAGTAGCACCATGAAGTTCAGGATGTGCAGTGAATGTCAGAAATGAAGTGATCACATTATCTTCATTATACAGAACCAAAGCTTCAGTTGAGTAGCGCTCTCTTACTTGAATAGTTCCATTGGGACTGTCAGCAAATGGTATAGTGGTTAGAACACCATCAGTTGCTTGAATTACCCAATTAAAGAAACTTAATGAAGGACGACATGTGCAGGTCACTTCATCCATGGCACAACTACTGTAACAGGCTTGCAGTTCTCCTAAATAACACAGCTAACTGAATGTATTTTGCAATATGTTACTATATGACTCACCATACACAGTTGAAAAGGCCAAACAAACAGTTAGTACAACATTCTTTACAAAAAACTTTACAGCCTTCATCTTAGCTTCCTTACAAGATGGGATAAGATTGATTATAATAAGTTTTTTATAAAAATTGAAAAATATTTCCCAACTATTACTGAAAGCATTTTCAGTATTAGATCACAATCTCATATTAGTGTTTACTCTACACCAAAACATGATTAAGACAGCTACTCACAAATAATCAGTAGCCATAAATAATTTAATTAATATGCTATATTGATTAAGTCCAAATAAATTGGTAATACACATTCTTACTAATTAATTAGTATACCTTTTAAAATTAGTGACACTAAATATGGTATGAAAGTACTATTTATTAGTTTTATTATTTTTCATCTGAGTTATGACCTGTTTGTTAGTCATTTTCACACTACTGCTTAATAATTGAATAATATTTTCATTAAATAGTTTTGGTAAGCAATTGACTCAATATAAGGGGTAAAAAATAAGTTTTTTCCTTTATTGTGTCCAAATTATAAATCAATATTTAATTTTAGTTCTGATCTCAATACACATAGATTCATCTGTACGACTTCAATGATACTTTTACAGGTAAAGTAATGTGTATAATGAATTGTATTGCTCACAAGACCACACAATGGAAAATTCACAAGTATTTACATGTGGTTTACTGCTATAGTACAACCTCATCTACTTGATAAAGATGAACTATTCAGCAATACAACAACAGCTGTACTATTATGGGTTTATCATGATTGTGTACTTTTAAAATTAGATTTGCTTCATTGTTTATCACAAACAATATTATTTGAAGAATGAGCGTAGCTAATACAAGCAAAACTTTATTGCTGGGCCTGTTGATACTCTCACTATAGTTCTAATAATTCTTTATTTTTTTGTACTGATATAACTAATGTAACATATTATTTATACCTTTGTGCATTAATTGAAATACAATGACTACCAACACTCAAATCCATAGTTGCTCCAAATCTAAAAAAATATTGCTTATAGAATATTGAAAAGGTATCGCGTATATGCGTTTATACTAATTTGAAACTTTCATGGTAATTTGTGCTTAAATGAGAAGGATTTCACTGCCGAAAGGAGTCCATTAACAACCATAAGAAAATTGTAAATTAGTGTATAAAGTTGTTATACTCGTCTTATCAATTTTTTCAATTATAACTATCAGTGTAGTTTATGGATTTTGTTGTTGTCATCAAATGACTCTTTCAGGCAGTGTTTAGTTTCAGTTTCCGCTAAGAAGTGTCCTGGATTTGTAAAACTCAAATTACTATCAGATTGGATTAGAATAAAAACAAATGACAAAGGACACACCACGTGACTCACTCATTAAACAAGCTCATTCATTGTCTTTTTTGTAAAATTGTGTGCTGAATATTCATGTAAATTATATTAATTTAGGCCTACCTACTTAGAAATGTGTAGGTATTAATAGTTTAGTTCAGTATTTTTTGGCCTTACATACTTTCAAAGTCATAAAAATGAAAATATAGCTACACAAAAGATGGAATCAAATGTGAAAATTTTTGATTTGCAACGATCTCCAGTTATTAAATTTTGAGCCAACTGACCATTAATTTAAAATTGGAAGGACAACATAATTTAGGGAAAACAAACAACAATCTTTTAGAACATTACCAAAAAATCATAATTATATATCCTGTATAATGTATTTCCTATGGTTTGGTGGCATATCCTGAATGTAATTGTAATGATTGAATCAACAATATGGCTATAGCATTTAATTCAATGCACCAGAATACAACACAAGTTTATTTATCAGATAGGAAAAGTTAGACGTTGCACATTCTTTTGACATTCAACTAATAAAATGTAGCCATGTCAGATCAAATTTTAGTTTCATATCAGCATTATCACTAGTCCTTTCATACGGACATCTGGCAGATCAGTTTGTTTTACAATGTAACCATGTCAGATCAAATTTTAGTTTCATATCAGCATTATCACTAGTCCTTTCATAAGAACATCTGGCAGATCAGTTTGTTTTACAAAATAAACATGTCAAAGGCAATTATTTTTCAATATTATCTAACCAAAGCTGGAATACTGTTGCCTCTTCAAATCTATCACATTGTACCTTAATTTTATGTTAAATTTATTCAAAGTAGATTCAGTTTAGGCATTTGCATCCAGCCAATCTACTGAATACCTATCCTATGTAGGATTAGTGTAGGGTAGGTGTATAGTGTGTGTTGATTTCAGTTTTGGCCTAGTGATTGCAATGATGAAATTGTAAATAATCAAGCTGAAAGTGAAGACACAACGCCTACTATAATATATTTGCTCTTGAATCTATAATTATAGCTAATGGCATCAAGATAAACTAACCTTTTTTTCTCTTTTCTATATTGAGTGTATTACGTAATTATGTATTTTTTTTCACTGTTCCTGATTGCAATAGCTATACCTGGCCATAATGTGTATGTGCATTTGGTTGTATACTTACTAATAGTTACTGTTAACACAGTTAAAGTTAAGATAATGAGACTGTTAAACATTTGACAGCCCAATTTTGTCATGATAACAATCGTAAATAATTACTATTAAAGGTTACTGCGCTATAAGCAAAGCTTTAGACAAAAGAAATCTACACTTACATTTTAATTGGGAAAGTAATGCAACTAATGGTGTTTATGACAATTTCTAAATGAGAAAATTAAAATAAAAGAGAAATTACTCAACATAAGCTTTAGTTATTTGTAAACTTATGATCATAGGAGCTAGTGGTGTGCTTCTGCACAAAAGGCGAGCCTAACTATAAAGTGATAGCTAACTATGAGCTGCAGCTCCTGGTATAATAATTTATATAGTTGTTGAAATTAACTTGACCTAGCTAACCATTCTATAATAACTATAAAATGAAAACGTGATGTTATGTCCACTATGTTTTTTTACAAAAGTTCAGGCACATACAAGTCTGCTCCATGTAGCTTGTTTTTCAAAGCAAGCAACTCATATGCTCTACAGATATACTATCAGGGATAATGCAATGCAATTAAAAGTAAGGGATAATGATGGATGGATGGATGTAATATTGTACTTTGACTCTCATGCTTTCGTGTTTGCTTGGTGGTCGACCACATCCATATTCCACTAAACAGTATAATTATTTTGGATTATCAATCTTTACCCGTATTATCCAATGACATTTAATTTTGTTTACCGCTTTAAATTCTTGTTATGCTTTCTATTTGATACAGGTACAGCTGAGAGATTGAAATAAATTTGATTATCAAATGTGTTTTTTTTTATCACAGGATTAGTAAAATGCCATTTAAAAGTGTATTATATCACATGAACTAGATCACATCCCAATTGCTGAAAAGCTACCTTTGTGACAGGTCCAACACACATTTTCACACCAGTGTAACTGATAATAAAAGTACATATTAGCTACTCCCCCAATTGATTCTCAGTCATGTTTATCTATTAACCATAATATTGGAGTACTAAAAAAAAATTGTTATTAATTTCATGGTAATTATTTTTTCTGTAATAAATTATTTATTAGCCAATTGAAATTGGTTCAAATAATGATATTCATTACAATCTCTATCAACCAAATAAGGGATTTGATTGATTAACCTGATAATTTAACTTCAGACAGACATTGTATTTTTAGTAGAGCACTGATAATAATGATGCTACCAACAGTACAAGCAGTTCTCTTCTTAAAAATTATTTTGGCATTATCACTAACCAATAATGTACTATAATATATAGCAGTGAACAGTCTACTATAAATTGATCTTGGCATCTGAGGTGGAAATATTGTAACATAACCAATAAATAGGCCTGGTTATTCCAGAATTCAGACCACTCTGATAATTGTCATGTGTTGTCATTCCCTTTACTTACAAACTGCAGAGAACTAGTCAAAACATAAATAAATCTCAGGGGAGACAATGCAATGCAGAGTGTCAGTCAGCGTATCAAAGCCACTCTACTAATATTCTGTCTCATTAGAACTTAGTGAACTTCACTGCAACTTGTTGCTGACAGAGTTCACATAAGTTACGAGAATTAATAGTTATTAGAAAAAAATTATTGAACTATTATGATAAAAATAATTTTCTCTGAACAAATAAATAAAGAATACTACTTATTATTATGTTTTTTTGCAATAAAGTATCTTCTTTCTAAAACAGGATACTTCACAATGAAAGTCATAGGAAGCTGGATGGCTACTGCGATTACTCAGATTTAAGGAGATGTAAACAATAATTGTGTCAAACTATATTATACTATAACTAGATTGTTTACTTTTAGTAATCATGTTCCATTTGTTATTAAATTGGTTCTACCATTACCTGAGTTAAACTGTGGCTAACTGAATGAGGCATGTTATTTGTAACATGTTTGCCACCAATTGTTAACTTTTTGCACTTTGCTTGTCTGATCACCTCATAGGCACATGATGGTCATGGTTTGAGCAGCAATCAAGTGCTTTGGGGATTACCCTGTTTGGGAGGAGATGGTCCCATGAGGCCTGGGAGTTGTTTGGGTTTCTGCAGAAACCTGGCTTCATATTTAGCATCACACCAATGAAAATGGTAGTAAGACACCCGACTAACCCTAACGTGGATATGTTAGAACGAGCAATTTGAACCTTAACTTTTATCAAAGTCATGCCATTTTGTGAAATTAGCTTACTTGCTAAATTTATATATTATATATATCATTATTATTTTATATTTATTCTATCTGCATTTAATACAAGTACTGCTTTGTTAACACACATGCACTCTAATCACTGAGCTACAAACAACAAATAATTTTAAAAGTACTATATACTTTTTTTATAAATAAGTCATTGGTATCACTCCAGTTTAGAAAGAAAACTTAGGTGGATGTTCATCAAAACAAATTCACTGCCTGAAATAAGTTTATTAACAACCATAAACGAATTCATAAACTGTGCTAATAATTAGTTGTCAAAGAATTGACAAGAGTGTAAAGGTTAACAAACTAGTTTCAACATTTTGTACACATATTTATGATTTTGTGGATTATCAATAATTGACATTTTTCAGGCAGTGCATTTTCGTAAACTATAAACTTGACCATCATCAACAAAATAACACGTGACTTTGTAAGTGATCACAAACACGAACTTTGTGGTTATGGAAACATTGCCCAGCCAAGTTCAGACACTTTCAGTTCATTGTGGTCCAATGCCGTCCTGGCCCTCCACTTTCACATCGCCCCTGCATAAAACTAACACTATAAGTTTAATAAAGTAACTATTAAACAATGCAACCAAATATTATTATTCCAGTTTTTACCTAGCTCATGATATGTAGCCTTTTTTGATAAATTCATTGCCATATTCTGTACTATAATGTTGTCATTAGAGCTGTTATAATTAATCATTGCCAAATTTGAACATTCTCGTAACTCACATCTCAGGCTCTTCCTCTATATCAAATTGGACTATCTATCTATGTACATATTAGGTATAACTCACTTCTTCAACATTCATATACTTACTACTTCCTTTCACTAAAGATGATAATTTTAGATAATGTATTTACAAGTCCTTTTTTGGAGAAATTTGTACAATATTCAATAAGCATGATAAATGTTATTACCACTAACACATTATAGGCTCTGACAATTATCTGAGTAGCAATGGTATTCATGTCTGGCATATATGGCTGATATGTGACCTACTACTTCCTGTTCATACCTTTGATAAGATTGATAGATGACTTTATTTGACAATCCTTGCAAAGTCAAACTTCCAAGACAATTCTGAAGACAAATTCCTATTTTAGATATATATTTATAGAGAGAGAGGAAAAATAAAGCCTGAGAATGAAATATCTATCTAGCTATTCCATTCTGATTAGTGTAATAATGCTAGATGTCTTCTCTGCAGTAATTTTTGTAAATCAAATTTAAAGTGGGTCGTAAAAGAAAACAAGTGAGCTAGGCCTCATTACTATTAGAGTAGTATCAGAGGGCAGTGCCATAGGAAAGGGGTAGGGGTGTGGGTGGAGCTGGACCCCTCCCATAATTTTTTGGACTTAATCCAAAAATGTGTTTTTCACCATAGCATCTGTAAATTACAGAACACTTACCCTTTGAACCCACCCATATCTTAACCTCTTCCTACATCATTGGAATGTAATGAGCTTGCTCAATAACTGTGAGCATTATCTCAGGGTCAGTACCTAAAAATAAACATTGTGAAATTTCAGCATGAAATATATAATACATTGCTACTAATTAGTTAAATATTTGACAGTAGTTTGTTTCAAATTATGAACTTTGTTATTCATTAATTTATGATAATTATAAAGAAAAGATTTAAAATAGCTCCAATATTTAATATATAATGCAAGAATGATATACAGGAGTTATATGCATATAATGTAATATAATTATAAACAAAAATGGCAGAAAAAAAGTGTGATATAATAAAAAAACGGAATTAATTAGAAATCATGGAGTATAATACAATTATTAGATACTTATTATTCACCAATATTTTATAAGTCACTAAATTATCATTGAAATGTTCTATAAGACTAGCTACTAATTATCATCCTTGATCAAGTCTTTTATTTGCATTATTAATGATTATCACATTAGTTCAATTCTATAATATATATAATAAACATTACTAATGCACACAAAACAAATTATTTATCATTGGTAATGGAAGCATACTATCTATATCTAATGTTTCATCATCGACTATGATGTTTTGATTCAGTTATTCATGGTATACAATAGTCTCATGTAGCCAGACCCTTTACCTAACTGCTACGCTGGGAAAGGGTCTGGTAGCATTAGTCCATAGGAAAGGAATGTAATTAGTCCTCCAACGATGCTCCCCAGTTAAACCCTTACCTAAACGTATATACCGCACACGAAAACTAGCCTGTTGTCAATGTCAAAGATCAAAAACCTTTTTTATATCCACCATTTTACTCCTGCAGCCCTTTCATGAATCCTAGTGTTTTTCATCTTATTTGCAGCAAGTTCCACTGCTCAATTCCTCTACTATAGCACATACTCGGAAATCTCGGGACAGTTAAAAAGAGCTGAGCTGATTGAGTGGCTGCAGTAATCCTAAATTACTGACAACCACTAGTGATGACGAGATACTCCTGGTCATAGAAGTTACTAGATTTTGACAATACACTAAAGAACTCAATTGCCTGTCAAAACAAAAATTGTTGGTTATGATTTCTTAGGACTTTGTGGGGTCACAGTAACTGTGCATATTTTAATCATGGTTTTGTCCAATGCAACTCATTGCTTTAATGGTTGCCACAGTTATACAAAGTATATTGTAAGTGCTTACATAATTTGATTATCAAATAATTTGTAATGAGTTCTAAATTTTTATACATACAGATCCTAAAAGTGATTAATGTCTTTGATAAATAATTTACAAAAATCAATATAGAGTAAAATCTAACTACTGTAGAAAATCATAAATGAAGTTTTTTTGTTTGTTTTTTATTGTATTATGCTTCATATGAAAATTAATGTACTTGTAGTGAATTTCATATCTACATGTTAATATCTAATTTTAATGAACTTTACAGTGTTAGTTTAAGCAACTAAGTGAGTAACCACTTAATTATACTTCAGGATGTAACTCTTCCCAAAGTATGTTATTTCGATTTGGCAAATGCTCCAAACTATTATATATATTTTTTATAATTAGTATCTACCTTATATATAATAATTGTAATGATGTATGATTAGTATTGGAACTTTTTCAAGACTGTATCACCAAAGTCAACATAATTTCATGAAAATATAACTTAATAAATGTTTAAATCGCATTGGCCAATGTTTGTCATTGCCAAATTTCAAATACAGAGAAGCACATAAATTTTGTTTGGTCTTTCCAATTCATAATAATTATTAGTTGGCTATATAATAATATAATAGCAAACTGACATGTTATTGTAGCTAAATTACTTAAGCTTCTTTTTTATTTAAACTATACTACTTCAATTTCATTATTTATAACTTTAAATGGCTATGATATCAAACCAGTGTGTAGTTATAAATTATAATTAAAAATAAATATAAAGAAATAACATTGAAGAAATATTTATGCAATTGCGAGGGGACAATCCTTTCCATCACTATCATTTCAAAACGGGGAAGGAGGAGGCTAGGCACGATTGATGAAAAATTAACAATATTAAATGTCATTGATAACACTTTACATTATTATGAAGTGTATTTAGGTTTAATGCACATTCTCAAGTATATTAAATTATTATAATTATTCCATCTTGTAAGCTGAGTCAGATTGCATGGGTCTGTACTGATTCTACTGAAGAACTGGATGTACTTGATGTGAATACAGTGGAACCTCTGAATAATGGATGCTTGAGGAATAACCAGTTTTGTCCATTGTACAGAGGTTTACATTACATAGAGGTTTATATTTAGTTATGGTAAGTCCCGTTGGTGCATTTATTATTGTCCATTGCAGAGAGATATCCATTAAGAGAGGTTTCACTGCATGTAGATAATTGATCTGTTATACAAGCTGACTAATGCATACCAGCATGCATAAAAAATATTGGCTAGACATGTATCATAATATTGGTTTGCATACCTCCCTCCCCTCATCCAGTGACTGTCTTCCTCCCTTCATACAAGTGTGACAATCCTGGATGATATATCAGGTTACTATTTCTTCTATCTTGGCAGGATTAACATGAACGGTAGGAATTCCCATCATAAAATATTTACTTGGTGTAATACAATTAATTGATGAAGTCCAAATGCTTAAATAATAATGCAATTGATAAGCTTTAATAAGAGAACATTTATAGCCACAATTGCAGTTACAATGTTTATTACATCTTGCATGATGAACTTATAGTAAAATGAGTTTTCTATAAGACCAATTATTGGCACATGATTGATTAGTCTTACCTTAGCAAGTTATAGTGTGATTGAAAACAAGCCCAAAAAATCTGGTTGGAGTAAATCTGTATGGAACCTAATGACTAATTGGAACTGTACTAATTATATTCAT
>WLWI01002178.1_pt1 | contig 16927 bp, 6 predicted proteins | sample 6701501 | NCBI WGS metagenome assembly WLWI01 (sample SAMN12718690, study PRJNA515312) | sponge metagenome | isolation source: marine sponge | host: Mycale hentscheli | place: New Zealand: South Island, Marlborough, Capsize Point | collected 2014-11-01
TCATTAATATTTTGTGCTGAAAGAAAGACATTATGTTTGAGATGTGATTCTGGCAGTGTTAATTCTCTGAATTTCAACCTACTATATTTTCTGTTGAAAATGTGTTTTACCAACATATGCATCTTAAAAATAAGATAAGGCTGTTAGCATTACTGAAGTGTCAGGAGTTTTTCTTTATCAGCTAGCCACTACCCATCTACAGTAAAGGTGAGTATTTTGACAAAAATCGTTCTTTGTATTGTAATTATCATTATATATGACTTGTCATACCTTAGTAAGAAACGACTCTTTCATTTTAAGAGAGGAGACCAGTGATAGCACAGAAACACTAAAAAATAATATAGTAAAGTTAAATTGTACTGCAGAAAGTGGCACAATAGTATGGTTTCATAAATCCTTGGATAGCAAGCCCATAGGATATGAAAATACTCTAATTATAAAAACATCATTGTATAACACTGGTTACTATATCTGCTTTGGATATGATGACAATAAACGACGACATGTCTTAGCAACTGCCCTTATTAGTACATATTGTAAGTGTATGTAGCTAATTAATATTTTATATTCAGGTGACTAATATTATTATGTATATATATTGTTTAATATAATTATATTATTTATATATAAATTTATATAAATATATGTAAAGAGAAAGGAAGAAATTAATCAGCCTTATTATACTTAAATCACTATTCATTAGAATATTGTATTTTGATTTCTTTACTTAAAAACATACTTTTTTTGACATAATAATAGGCTATATATTTCATGTCATCATGCTGAAGCAATGACTATATGTAGCTAACAGGATGAACCTATTATAGGTGGCATATTTTATAGCAATCTAATAGATACTACTTATTTAATTCTATGTATTTTAATAAAAAGTAATGATTGGTGACATTTTGTTTTAGTGCCCAATCGGATACATCCATCGAATAAAGTCAGAAAAGTCGGTTCTGAACTTGAATTATTCTGTAAAACATCTTCCCCTGCAGTTTGGATGCATAACAAGCATACAATTAGTCTGCCTAATGTGCTTCAAAGAAAATCTAACAGACTATTGATAACAAAAATTACGGTCTTAAACAAGGGTGTGTACACATGTTACGGAACAACAAGTAAAGGGTATCATTTTTACTCTGTGTCCACCCTCAGAGTTATGAGTAAGTTATCAGAGGGTTTAGACTAATGTTACGATATAGTTCATGTTTGGGTCTCCCAAACACCGAACTAATTATCATTATTGATTATCTTTGAATTCGTTAACATTGACATTGACATTATATTTTCCATTTAAACCACACCAGAGTGCGTCTTTAGAATCATTCTGTCACATGTAATGAAAAGGTTCATTGAATGAATGAGTTTCTGTTTGTCTGAATTTTTGTGAATCCTTTGTGTTGTGAGTACTAGTAGCTGTAGCTAGTGTGTCGACCTCCTGCATTTTTTTGTTCAAGAGCAGTTGAGGATCTACTGACACATAGGAGAATCAATCAAGTCACGCACAAGGCTAGCCTGTGTGTGTGTCCTCTTGCTAGCAGAGTGTTCCTTCAGAAGAAACAATAATATTTGCTCCTTGTGGACTTACAGCCCACAAACAGTTCATTATTTGTCCTCATATGTCTTCAGTATGAATGAAATTAATAGACAAATTGCTTACTATTTCCATTTTCTTTCATTTTAGATTTTTATCAATTAATCGTTGGTCCTACTAACATTGTAGCAAATAGAGGAGATACTGTTAAGTTCTTCTGTGAATCTAATACTCAAGTACAATGGAAAGTTCCGCATGAAAAAATACTTCCGAGTAACATGATACCTTTTCTCACTGTAAGTCGATACATTTTTGGACTAAAAATCACCAATGTTACAAAAAGAGATGCTGGACAATACTGGTGCTTAAGTGAAAATGATAACCTAATCAGTGCAGATGTGGGGACACTAAGAATAAGAGGTGTGTTAATGTTAATAAGTATGGCTTTTGCAATAATACTTCATCAGAGTTGGACACTTTACAGTGAATAAAAAATATAGATTGTTACAGTCATTATTTTGTTTGACCCCAACATAATTTGCAAAAAATGGTCAATCAACTATTTTCTGTACAGAGAAATGTGTTTTGCAGCATATTAAAAGTTACTTGAAAATGAGTGTAATATATTACAAATAAATACAGTTAATTATGTGAAAATTTTCCACAATTCTCAACTGTTTCCTGGACAGAAAACTGTCCACTGTAACATATAGACCATTACTATGTCCTACGTCTTGTTTTTCTCTCTATAAAATATTTGAGAAACTCTCAGTAGCAAGATGTGGCGAATTTTCATTCATTAATTGCATTTTTAAGAGTTATTGTACATTTTCTATTTTTTCTCCACATAGTATTGTTCAATTTGTTATGGAGCACATTTTCTGTAGAAAACAGCTAAGGACCAGTTTATGTAAAAACTTTGAGGTTGACCAATTATTTGTCACAATTGACTGTATTCTTCTAGCTATAGCTATATGTGCATTATAAATTTTAATTGTCCCCATTTTGCCTTCAACAACTTTTTTCAACATTTTTATGACATTTTCTGTGATTGTAGGACCTTTGATTGCACTCAAAAGAAAAATGATGGATGCAGGACAGAAAATCAATGGTAAAAAAAATTCCATGCATCTTATTGCATTGAAGTCACAAAAATTTATAACAATAGATTGATTAGATGTGTTTATGTTAATTTAGATAATTTACCACAATACATACAAGATCTTCGCAGATCAAAATGACACACCTGTTTATTAATGATTATTCTTTACTACAGTAATGACTATGACTTTTTGAATTATACACATTTTATATCAGAAAAATTTTTACATTATTTTATCCAGTTGTTATGGCTACTGTAAAAAATGACTTCCCTGATTGAAATTCCGATTACTCATTCATGTGCATTAATGCTATTTTGTAATAATCACAGCTGAATTGGGTTTTCATAAACTGTTTCACTTCTGACTGGCAAATAGCAAATGTGGCTGCCAACAAAAAATTGATTCACATTTTAAAGGAGAGCATTATATAGGAAAAGGATTTTCACCAAGCTACAGAATTCTGTAAGACTAGGGTTACAGACATCATCTCCTCTAAGAACTATTCCACTTCTTAAATTGACTAAGATATCTTACAAATTTCTCCAGGACTGTATCCAGCCTCAAATCCCATTTTTACCGAGCCAATCTTAGGCCCCAATCCTCTAAAAGCTCACCCTAAGAGCCTGTACCCAGATCCCAACCTCAAACTCATGCTCAGAGCATGTGCTCTATCTGAGCCCACCAATCAGTGCAGCAACTACAAACACAGTCTTTTGCTTGTCAGTTATTCTAGACCTCTTTATCTTTCAGTTTACTTAGATTCCTTGAGGTTCCCTAACACCACTATTTGGTGCTTACAAAAATAATAATAGAAAATTTTCTAGTTTTAACTTACACAAGTGATGAAAATTTGCTATTATTATAGTTACTTTAGCTGAGAATGACTGAATCATCACAATAATATTTTAGTTATTGTTATAGTTGATTTGTACAGTTAGACAACATCATTTATGTTAGTGTGTAAATCTTAAATCTTGTCACCCATGTATACAGACTATGATAGACTACCAATCAAAAAGTTTAAATTGCATTAGTTGAATTATCATTCAATGCAAGTTTTTGACTTATACTATTTCAGGATGGTATAGTTTTACATTGAAAACTATCTTGCAACTTCAGTTGACAGTATTAAAAATAATTTATGCTTTAATATTGTGCAAAGCATAAGGCATTTATTGTTGCTTAATATGTATTGATTATCTCTAAACAAATTGAATAATTATTTGAGTTGCTTCATAAAAATGATGTAACCAATGTTAGTACAATTGCAAACTGAGGTACAAGCACCAGACACAACAATATAAAGTCCAGTTCTAGCTTTCCGCTCGAAATCTTGGTCAGAATATTATTGTGAATAATCATTACTGATGACTATTAGGTATTGTTCATGCTTTGAAAAGCTGGCTCTTTTTTAAGCTAAGCTTAATGGCTGCAATATTTAAGTTACTTTGTCAACTGATAACACAGTGGATTCCCTGAAGAGAGCATTTTTTAAACGCATAATTGGTTTATCTCTGTAATGGCTTTCTTGACTATTAATCATATTAAAAACATGCTGACCCTCTTTCCCAGATTCTATCATACATATCTGTAGCTATTACGAAAATAGAATTAAGGGGTCCGCAAACGGCTAGGTAAACACCCAGTTGTTAGTGATACATAGTCTAAGAATCCCCATTTCTAAGTGCTGAACATTAGTGACTAGACACATAAATATATGATATTAAAACAAGAGCACAGGAGTTTATGAAATTTTCAACTATTGGGTAATTACTTTTGGGTCTAAAAAATCAGGCTAGATATGAGTCAATAGAGGCATTGCGTCCGATGCCATGTAGGGATAACCGACTCCGGTGACAGTTTGAAGTACGGTGCTTACTAGCTGCTAGTGGTTGTCACAATCGAGGTGCACGAAATAAAGTTTCTTTTTTTAGAATTCCCAGTGCCCCAAGGTCGGCAAAGCTGGATATAAAAAATGAATAGGAAGGGTTGGCTTCCCTCAAAGTATTCTAGAGTGTGAGTAGTGTACATTTTCATCTCAGGTGTTTCAATTTTGGTGCCTAGGATAGATTTCATTTATTTGTATTTTTGAAGGTTAACCTACTAGTATGTATGACAGAAACAATCTAGACTGGGTGCCTAATCTTTCCTTGTGGTATGCATCCTCGTTTCTTAATCTGAGGCTGCACAAAGTTATCATTGACTGCATGCTAGACTTACACGAGGTAAATCTTCACAATGCAGTGTGATGTCAGATCAACAAGGCCAGTCTTCTCTTCTGGTTCACTTTTGGATGAATTGAATGAATTGGATAAGTCAATTTAAACTGAGTTCACTGCAGCTGTGGATTGTGCTTGTCATGCTTTCACTCCTGCCATTTGTGCTCAACCACACCACTAGTTGGCCTTTCACTCCTGCCATTTGAGCTCAACCACACCACTAGTTGGCCAGTTAGTGGAGAGAGTGAGACAGTATTACGAGCGAGCGGTATTACAATTGTAAATCGGGGATGTTTGTTTATTGGGGAGAGCGTTGCGAGCGAGACACTTACAGTGGTAACACAATCGAAAATCGGGGATGTTTATTTATTTATTTATTTGTATATTATAATGTATGGACGTACTTAAGGCATTTTTGTACTTTGACCCTCGCGTTTTTGTGATAGTTCGGTTGTCGACCCCGTCCCAAACTTCACTAAACAGAATCCTCTGTTTATCGATCAGTACCCGTATCACCCTAGAAATTGAATTGTTTACCTTTTTGAATTCTTGTGCGGGTGCAGTTAAAACTTGAAAACTTAAGGGACTTCCATTTCTATTCGAGTTAGTGGCGATGGTAAGTCAATGCGCTCTTTGTCATGGTTATAAGTCGTGGCTACAGTATTTACTTGAAAATACATTCTCCACTAGACTACTGTGAAGGTAAGTCTGTGTAGGTGCGTGTCCAGTTTTGTCAAAGCATTGTTGTTACAACCAATACTTAGCTAAAGAATATCACAAAGAAAACTTTTAAATGACGTGTATTGTTTTGTTGTTGTTTTTTCCCTTCAATTCAAGCAGTTGCAGAGAGTTAGTTGTGTTACTACTATGGGACTGAAATCCCTTTACAATTGTGTAGTTTAAGGCTAGCTCGCCATTACACTAATTAGGGGAGGATAATGCAAAATCGGGTATAGGTTATATTATGTATAATATGTATGTGTGGATGGTACTATGCCATTTAAACGCGCACGCGGGAATTTTTAGGCAGATTAGATTAGGCACCCAGTCTTGTTTCTGTCATACATATTAGCAGGTTAACCTTAAAAAATACTGGTATTTGAGATTATCAGAATGGCAGAAGTTTGATACTACAAAAGTTACCATTAATCAGGTAAGAGAGTGATTTTGTATTTGTTTGCTGAAATAAATGTTCGTAACTGCTATTATAGTGTTTGCATGAACTAAGCTAAACATAGTAACAATACTTTTTATCAGGCTCGCGCGCCATTTGTGATCAAGCACACCACTAGTATTTGGCTAGCAAGACACTTACAGGGGTAACACAATTTGAAAATCGGGGATGTTTGTTTACTGGCGAGCGAGGTATTAGGGGTCGATAATGCAAAATCGGGTATATGTTATTCAGCGAAGCGAGCTGACTCTCTAATGAGTGCGCGATATATATATTTAGGTCTAGAAATTGTTTTTGTTCTTGCGTGGGCGTACGTGTGTACCCTTTCTCCTACGCGCTTGCGCGGGCCGGGTAACCTTCTTAGCAACATTTTGTTTTGTTTACCCGCCGTAAGAAGTAGCGATGTCCAGTAGACAAAACGTTAGAAACGCTCGGTCAAGAGCTTTGAGGGCGTTAGAAACTCCTGAAGAAAAAATAGGAAGGAGAGCTATAAGAAATGAAAAAGACACGGCAAGAAGGAGGAGAGCTAAATCGAAACAGAAACAGGTAGCAAAGTAAAGAATCTGACAGTATTGTAGCCACACCAACCATGCATGGAATAGCTACAATTACAGGGAACATGCATCTCTCGCTTCGCTATTTTGCGCTATTAGAGCACATCACTAGTATGTATGTATGTATGGATAGTACGTATGCTCTTTAAACACGCGCGACGGGAACTTTTTTCGCCAAAAAAACACGGCTTTTTAGGCTTGACTCCAGTTTATTCTGAAACTACAGCATTTAACAAACCTTACTTTATACATTAGCTCCAAAGTGTGAGAAAATTCCTGCGAAAAACTTGCTTTTCAAGAAACAAAAAGTTGATTCGACCGGTTACTATGGCATTGAAGACCCTTGACCAGATTTAAACTCAAAACTTCGCCGTTTTTTCGGGCTAAGTGCGGCTTGTTAGTTGTCAAGAGCCACCTGTAGTCTGTACTAAGAGAGCTATCACTACTTCTGAAAAGCGTATGTAAGCACATAAAGTATTAACTACAACTCGAGGGATGCTGAGGTAAGTACGTAATTCCATATTGTTAGCTAAATCATAGATAGAAAAATATCTCTGGCAGTGGTAAAAATGAAAAAATCGGGGATGTTTGTTTATTTGTATATATGTTTGGACGTACGTATGTCATTTTGTACTTTGACCCTCGTGTTTTTGTGTTAGTTATGTGGTCTACCCCGTCCCAAATTGCACTAAACAGAATCCTCTGGTTTATAGATCAGTACCCGTATCACCCTATGTTTACCATTTTGAATTATTTTGCGGGTGCAGTTAAAACTTGAAAACTTAAGGGACTTCCATTTCTATTCGAGTTGGTGGCGGTGGTAAGTCAATGCGCTCTTTGTCGTGGTTATAAGCCGTGCGCAACAGTATTTACTTGAAAATACATTGTCCACTAGACTACCTCAGGTTTAGCGATCATTACCCGTATCACCCTAGAAATTGAATTGTTTACAAAACTCAAAAAGTTATGGGAGCTCTGTTTCTATTTGAGTTAGTGTTGGTGGTAAGTTAATGCGTTATTTGTATATAAGCCCTACGCAACAGTATTTACTTGAAAATTCAATGTCCACTAGACTAACCGCGAAGGTAAGTATTGTATAGGTATGTTCAGTTGTGTGAAAGAAGTATTGTGCGTTACAACTTCTAATAAGAATGTCGCAAAGAAAAAAGTTTAAATAACGTGACTTGATTTTGTTGCTGCTTTTTCAATTCAAACAGTTGTGGGGAGCTGTTACTATGGCATTGAATATTCTTTACCATAATAATATACATAATTAAAAAACTGGACTATATTTTAGTAGCTTGAGTGTTAGTAGTTAAAATCAATCCTTTAACAATAGTGTAGTTTAAGGCTCGCTTGACATTTGTGCACAGTGTAACAATGAGTTCTATATCTAAGTCTTCAACATAATTAGCTTAGGCGTATGTATACCTTTTTTCTACTAAAGAAAAGTACCTGCCCGAGCAATCTCTTTACACTTGTTTTGTCAGATTTCCTCAGTGTAAGGCTTGAACGAAAAGAAAATAGTTAGGGAGCTAAAGAAGTTAAAGTGTCAGAACTGGCGCTAAAATGAGTTTCCCAGAACAACAAACTTGTGAGGGGACAAAACAAGTGTAAAGAGATTGGACTCGAAGAAGAGCTACAAAAGTTATATTGCTGTTTAGACATTGTTTTTCGTGCCTATATAGTAGGTGACTAGGCACAATACGCTTGACGATTATCCAGTGGTTGCCATGTGGATTTACATCCACTACTATATTAACAGAACAATCTCGTGTAAGTTTGTTCTCTCTAAGCTCATAACTACTACTACACAAAATGTACAGTACGTTTCAATAATGTTGACGCTAATAAGCGAGACTGAGTATGAATGAAGACGCTTTTTCAAATGCCTGCTACTTATGTCAGGTTTTCCAGTTGTTGGTCATATAATACTTCTCTTGTAATACGTGTTGTTAGTAACTGAAATTTTATGTTGCCATTTACATGGAAAAATTACTTATTATTAACTGCCAATGTTGTTCTACTGACTAAAGGTAAGTGAATAATCTGGTAGTGTTAATAATACAATGGGTAGTTGTAAGAGTAGTATACTATCTAATTATAATACAGTATTGGTTAATTTTGTTGCACATTATGAATATAGTTTTAATAACTGAACATTTTGTTCTAAGGAAAATATAGCTAGGGTTAAGTGGTTTATAGGTATTTTAAATAAACTACAAATTATTTCACTGACAGTCACTGAAGGATATTATGATTCTGATTCATTTTCTTCAAGTCCTGAAGAAGACAATGCAGATGATGAAGAAACACAAGAAGAAAATTTTGTTTCTGGAAGGATAAGGCCACCAAGTGTGGCAACCTATGTAGGAACCACAATAAAACTGAAGTGTGACAGTGAAACTCCTGTGGAGTGGACAAGAGAGGAGGATCTGGATGTCAAACCAAGTTACGTGCAAAGAAACAATTCTCTTATTATGGAGAGGGTCACATCCAGTGATAATGGTATATATTTCTGTACTGGAACTGATAATAACAATAAACGATTCAAAAATGCAGTTGCTATTCGCATTGGAGGTAACTATTTTAGTACTGAGCCATACTCAATAGTACACAATTTAATAATAATTGTAAAATCACTTACTAGTTATTATAACTGAATACTACACATCACTTTATCATTCACTGCCTAGAAAGAGTCCATTGACAACCATAACAAAATCCTTAAACTGTTCTGATAATTAGTTTAAAAAAATTGACAAGGCTGTAGATGTTATCATGCTATAGTTATCAACTAATTATACACTAATTTACGATTTTGTTATAGTTGTCAATGGACACTTTCATGCAGTGATTGCTGTGACTTATTGTGATATTTAAAAATTTTAAGGTTTACCTACCACAAAGAGCAAACAGCCAGAAAAAAAGCAAGTTCAGTGTATTTATAGTATGTCCAAGTTGAGTTGGCACGACAACAAGCGCGGTAATTGAAGAATGCATACAGTACTTTACCGGAAGCATTTAGTCATGTGAATCCAAGTCAATTAAGCGCGCAAACTTCAACGTTGCACGTGAAAAAGGGGCGGTAGCACAGGTGCGCATTTATACTGTAACTATTGAAAGAAAGAAATTTAGTGAAGTTTATGGAGTTTTTCGGACGCTGTACAGCTCATCTCGTCTGTTTTCAATTATATTTATGTTTCTTATCGCACATAATGTACAGCAGATGTATAATGCAAACTGGTGAGGCGTTCTTCTGAACAGACAGGATTAAAATCAGTCGATTCTACCTACTGTGTCCCAAGAAATATTCTGATATTCACAGGATTCAGCTGTACAGCACTGTTAACTTGTAGCTAAAGTTACTAGACTTCCTTGTTAAATAAAATTATCAATTGTTTCATTTATTTATAATTGTATATGAAAATTGATGAAATGATAGAATTTAAGTAGTACACATATACAAAATATAGTTGTGATCCGAGTTGAAGGTGGAGTGCTGCCTGAGTTGGTCCTAATCCTTACAATAAACGGCATCTATTGTAGTGAAGAAAAGGAATTGGCATAAACACGGCTTTGACAAGCAATTTAACGGCAAACAGCTTAAGTGTGACTGTATTACAAGTTGCTAGCTAAATGATAGCTATATTACTGTGAAATATATTTGCTATACGGCATTTGATATTGAACAGGTAGACAAATAATCTTACCAACATCCTATCAGGCAGTCCTGACCCTCTGTGACAACAGGGCACTCTTGTCTATCCTGTTTCCACACTCGCAACCTAAGCTAATCGCGATACAAAGCTAGAAACGCAGCAATCTCAGAAGAAGCCATTGTTTACAAAAATTCTTAATGGAGACTGTCCGCGTGATCAATTGAGCCGTACCGCGTGACTAAAAGCGGGCGCATTTTGAGCGGGAAACCTGTGGTTTTTACTATTCCCATAGACTTTTGTATTGAGTTTTGGAATAGCACTTTCTCTCCGGTTTTGTAGTATACTGAGGTTATATTTTTAACCGCTTCGGCGCGAGCTTTCCAATGGTGCAAACCCCGGATGCGTAGCTGCTTCCGTTCTAAAGTTATTCAAGTTTTTCTTGCGGCCAACTCAACTTGGACATACTAGTACAATGCCATCTTTCAAGTATAATATTTAAACCTCTCTAATCTTTACAAATTAAGAATGGTCAAGGCACAGGTGCTTGCAAATCCGTTTTACAATAACAATCAGCATTTATAAGCATGTCCCCCTTTAGGGATAACTTCAACAAAATTTTATTGTGATTTCCCATTTTCACACATTGTTGAAATCATTTGTTCAACAAAGTATTTACTACATTTGATTTACTTTGTACTTGGACTTGGCTGAGCTAGTGGCATTATTCATACTTTGGTGAACTCCAAATATAGTACAATCATAATTTATTATAATGCTGCTGATGCTACTGTTATTTCAATGAATTAATCTACAGTGACTATCTTGAACTTATTGTTTTAAGCCATTCACGGTAATTCATGACCACATAATTTTACTCAAATCCAAAAGAAATGTAGCAGAGCTTTGGCTTGTGAGTATTACTAGCTAGCATCCTATAGTGCAAATTATCACAAAAACTGATAGTACAACTCTGCATCAAAAGAAGTGACTACATTGTGATTATAGGTTCTTGAGTACATTTTGAAGCTTTCACTTCAAAAAAGGTATAGCAAAATATATTTTACTGCTTTTCCAAAGTATTCTACGGTTAAATGAATTTGTATCATCTGGGCTAAGATGGTGTCTGTTACATGTCATGCACATAGAAGAGCTTAAGTGCAATTTTCAGTGGCAGTCATCATTAGCTAGGTATCGTACATACTGACATGCTCATAGAAGAGCTTAGGTGTAATTTTATGTGGCAGTCATCATTAAATGTAAATGTAAATGTTAAATACGCCCAGCAAGGAGCAAAGAGTGACTAAAATAAATACATGTTATGAAAAATGCGCAAAAAGCTTAAGTTAGTCGATTGCAAATCGTTCATAATATTAATTGAGTCCTTGTTCAAATACAGTAAGTGGTTCTTTAAAAGATGGTCCAACAGTTCCCCGTCAAGATCCGTGGCGTCACATGAGGGACATGGTTTTGATCCTCGACCATGACTGCTAAAGATCCTACTCAGTGCCTGCAGCCCTTTAATGTGCTTCACCCCCAAGTCCATCACACTGTCCCAGAGTCTTGCCCATCCTATTCCCTTTCCTATCTCCGCAACTAGTTTAAATTTCTTCTCGCACCTCTTGAGTAGCCTAGCCTTGTCACAAGTTTCAACAGCATCGCTCACCTCCCTGAGATCTGCCCCCCCTAGGAAGACATCAGTATACGATGTTCCAAAAACCTCTTCCAACTCCCGACATTCCTTCACCAGACACAGTGAGTTGACATCATCTGCAAAAGCCCTCATTGCCTCTCCACCAATGACATCATGTTTTGCTGTTCTTCTCTTCAAGAAACGCAGCTTTGCAATTAGAAGCTCAGATCTAGCAGACATCATATCTAAAGCTACAAGAGCTGCGGTATTAGAATGGTGTTTAGGCCACCCTAGAGCCCTCTTCGCAATCTCACCCAGAAAACTATCCAGCTTGTCTAAAAGACTTTCACTCATGATCCAATTTTCGCACCCGTAAAGAAGTACGGGCATCACACACGTCTTGATCACTGACCTACTGGAAGCTGGATTGAGTGCACCCTGGAAACAGCCAATGCTGTCAAACTGGAAGAAAACTCTTCTTGCCTTCTTTATGCCTTCTTCCACAGCTGCAGTTGCAAAGAGGTCACCATTCCACCAGTAGCCCTGACACTTTGCATCAGACCTACCAGGAATAGCCACACCATCTACATCATGACCTTCCCTAGACCGCCCACCTTGTCTATCAAGCGTGATAACCTCGCATTTCTGGACATTCAATTGCAAAAAATTTGCCGTGCAGAAATTCCTCACCAAGGATGTCTGTGCCTCCAGAGACTCTTCGCTTGAAGCCAAAGTTCTAATGTCATCTGCATGAGCGCATCCCCCAGCGTAGAAGTTGTTGACAATTAGACCATTCTCCGAGGCTTCCAGTTGATGCAACAGCAGGTCCATGATCAAGAGAAAAAGAGTAGGGGCCAGAATCAAACCCTGCTTCACTCCTCTCCTAATCTCAAAAGTCTCAGATAGAGCCCCACCTAGCCTAACCTGACATTTGGCGCCCTCGTACCAGTTCTTCAACAATCTCCAAGCCTTGCCATTCACTCCAACTTCAAACAGCCTACGCAACAGCACCGGGTACTCCACTGAGTCAAAAGCCTTCTGCAAGTCATAGAGACACATGTGGACCTTGCTGCCTTCCCTCACATATCTGGCTATAACCTCTTGCGTGGCGAAAATAGCATCCGAGCAAGAAATTCCCTTCCTATACGCAGATTGGTTGTAATGTGGAATGCTAGCGTCATTAAGCATATCCCTCATTTTGTTCAACAGCAATAGTTCCAGCAGCTTCGCTATCACTGATGATATCGTCACTCCTTTATAGCTGTATGTCTTCAAAGGGTCTCTGCCATGATGCTTATAGACTGGTGTAATGATCCCTGACTTCATTGAACTAGGAATCTCTTCAATATCCACAATGACATTCAGCACATTCCTCAGCCAAATCTGAACTTCCGTCCCTGCCTCCTGCAAATGCTCTGCCATCAACGCATCTGGACCAGGAGCCTTCTTCTTCTTCATCCTGGCAAGAGTGTGCTCCACCTCCTCAGCTGTGAAAGCAACATCCAAAATGACATCTTCTTTCTGACATGATTCCCGATTCATTTCTTCCACTTCCTTCCATAGCCCCTCCAACCCATCCTTATTCGAACGCGCCAGCCGCTCAAAGTGTGCTTCCCACATCTTCAGCATCTCAATTTTCTCTGTCACAAACTTCCCATCCCTCATCAGCTTTGAACAAATGTCCAGCCTTTGCTGAGGTAACCTGAACTTGTTAGAAGCTCCGCGCCGAAACAACTTCTCTCTTCACTGAATCCTTTTCCTCTCCTCCCGTGCAGCACAAATTCTTACCCTGCTCCTCACTGCACGTCTCAGTCAGCCTTCCGCTCGTAAAAAACACCTTCGCTTGGGGAACCCGCTTCCTTCCAAGCCCTCCTTGCCTCCCTGCTCTGGGCACACACAGACTTCAGACAATCATCCTTAAACCAAGTTTTCTTCTTCCTATTTGTAGTAGGGAGCGTTCTCTCAGCAGCAGCTGTTAAAAGCTGCGACACAGTATGAATTTCATCCTCCACTTGAGCCACATCAGTAAACACGCCATTCAAAAAAGGGGCCAGCCTGCCTCCAACTTCTGCCCTATAATTCGCTATGTCCCCATCACTCCTAGCACTGTCCCAGAATCTTCACAAAAGTACCCCCTTCATCTGGTTCAACAAAGCTACCACAATTAAGTGAGACTGAGATTGGTAAGTGATCAGATGTATTCAAATCCACTTCAGAGAGCGTAACACAAGAAGACATGAAAGAGGCAGCAACTAAGTCCATGAGAACATAGTCAACTGTTGTCATTGTTGAGCCACTCTTGTAGGTATGTTTCTCACCAGAGGCAGCACACCCCTGTGTCACAGCATTCAAGTCGCATCTACATATCAAATCATGCAGCATAACACCCTGGGTATTTGCATCACCCAGACCCTTAGGACCAGCCAACTTCCCCAGATGCGCATTAAAATCACCCACAACTACAACTGGACCTAGAGAGTAATGGCTCGCTCCAGGACAACTAAGTACTCCCTGTATGTCTCCATACCCTGATCCAAACAAGGCAAATACACTCCAATTATGGATCCGAATGCCACCCACCCTATCTGACTCTATACCACCAATAGGAGATGCAGCCACACTTTTCTTCCACAAGAAACCAATCCCCCCATAGCCACGCCCCTTATCAGCCGCCACATCCAACCTATCATCAGCCCTCCCCCACGACTCAAAATCTTCATGTACTTCAGACAGCCTGTACTGATCATATGGCCATAGCCATGTCTCACATAGGAAGAGAATATCGCACCCCGCTGATAGAAGGTCTGCAATGTAAGGCAAGCTACTGCACAACCCTCTACAATTCCAAGATGTAATCCCTAAACCGAGTTTAGTAGAGATAACTGTTGGGACCTTTAACAACCCTCGGTCTGTTCACCCAAACATCCACAAAACAACCATTTCCGCGGCCAATTGCAATAGCACCTGTCACCACACCCTTGGCTTCCTTCACCTTGAAGGAGGGAATAGGACTGCTTTTCAGAAGCAGGATCTCGCAATTCAACAACCGTTCAAGTAAAGTAGTCCCCAGCCTCTCCCCCGAATGAGACAATAGTCTCACAAAAAGAAAACAAAACCCTACCCTCGGAGAACGGGTAGCTATCGGAGGAGGTGGCCTTTTCAAGGCAGCTACATCAGACCTCAAATCCCTCATATCATTTCTCAAACTGTTCAGGTCACAGATCAGTCTTGACCTAAACGCCACGTCATCAGAACCCAGCCCAATGTGCTCGGGACCCTTCCTGACACTAGCCCCAGCAACCAAAATCCGCGCCCCAAGAGCTTGACCTGGCACCAAGGGGTCCTCCTCCTCCTCAGCCTCTGAAACCACACCAGAGTCAGTGCCCCTCATTCCTTCACCCTCGCCATCCCTCACACCTCCCTTGGCCATTTCTGTTTCCCTGGCTTGACTCAGCAACAAAACTCCCTTCAATCTTTTCCCGTTCTTCAAAAGAACTCTTGGCACAGAACACTTATTCTTAATGGAGAACACCAAAGACCACTCATCGTCCACATGCTTACGCTTAATTGATTTCCCTCCAGCAGCTTTCCTTCTCGTAACCAGAACCCCTCCAGCATCAGCAAGGCCCATGTTTTGTGCCGAACTAAACAGAGAACAGCGCAGAGAATCCACTTGGTCCGTCGAGGCACCTCGACCAAGTCTCCTAACAAACTCGTCTTTGCACATGTCACGACCAACATTGAACTTCCTTAGAAGATCCATCCTACTAGGAATTTGAGCAGGAGTACAAAACAGCCCTGATAGACTTATTCAGTCGCACCGCGCTCAGGTCAACCATATCCTCAGCGTGCATGCGCCCAGAGGGTTACAGTAGTCCTAGTGTCATTCGTTTTGTCACTCTGTCTGTCAACAGGCACTTCTGGAAGGTAGGAACCAGCTAGGCTCTGAAAGCGGCATCAAACAGCAGTATTTCATGAAGTAAGTTTCTATAATGTGCCAGAATTTTGATTTTGGACTTCATTTTCCAGAAAAAAGCGAGTCTTTCCAGAGCCTTGCGATCGTAGACTTACAGCGGGAACCGCCCCTTAAAAAACTTGCTTGTCACGTGAGCCAGCTTGCAGGTTGCAAATTACAATTACATGCATTCAGCGTGGGGCATACCCTCCAACTTTTCCAAAGGAGCTTCAGGGACCATAGCCACGCCCACCACTAATTAACTAAATAAGTACGATTAAGGCTAATAAACTGGTGTAGCATTTTAATTATATTGGATTTTTGAAAGTTGAAAAAAATTTCTGTGGAAAAGAATAATGAATTTTTTTCATTATCAAGTGCTTACTCAATGAGAACAGAAATATTGCACTGTTCATTGTAATTGCTGTTGCTTTTGCTTATGTATTTATTTTATAGTCATTATTATACAAAGTTTGTTGTGCTAGCTAGAAAGTAGTAAATAACCACTACTTTATTACTGCTTTTACCTTTAGAGCTTCTCCCTATACCAGAGAAATGTTGAGGCCAGCTAAAATCAAAATGGCATTGCCTTCTGTCTTTTAAGCTTAGGAGGACCACAATCACTCATGTCAACCTCTACAATAACCGTGAATCTACTCCTGCATTTGTGATACTGACGATTTTTTCCCATTTCGCGTAGAGACATCCTTTACCTTTGCCTTTTAAGGGTGCTGGGACATAGCAACGCGCGCGCACCCGCACGCACTACAAATAAACACAAAAATCCGCCTTGCTCGCAATAGTATAAACGACCGCTAACTTAGCTAGCGCGGGTAATTCAAAGCTTCCCGCCCACCAATTGAAAACTGTACACAAACTGAAACTGTAGAGTTTTCCAGCAGCAAAAATGGTTCACTAATCTATTACAGGTACATACACACACTGAATATGCATCTAGCTAGCTTAACAAGACTACAATAATCTCCTCACACTCGTTTCAGTAGGGCTTATCATCGAGAAGGAGAGGCGGCCAGAAAACTGGTTTGCTAACAGGTAGGCGCCCGAAAGTTAGAGAGCACCTGGAACTCAC
>WLWI01002180.1_pt1 | contig 16918 bp, 19 predicted proteins | sample 6701501 | NCBI WGS metagenome assembly WLWI01 (sample SAMN12718690, study PRJNA515312) | sponge metagenome | isolation source: marine sponge | host: Mycale hentscheli | place: New Zealand: South Island, Marlborough, Capsize Point | collected 2014-11-01
TTTTATTTGAAGTGTACTTACAGGAAAGAAATGTGCTCTTTTGATGGAAGTAAATTATTCTCCAATGCTAGTTCCTTTTGTTTCTTGATTTCAATTCTAGATTCTCTAGCTCTTCATTCATTTTATTTAAGCTACATAGCTATGTACCTAATTGATAAATACAAAAGTTACATCTTCCCTGTTCATGGAGCTAGTGTGTCATGTATACATTTCTAGTCATTGGAATGGCTCACAATTTGATTACTCAACTTTTTCAAAATTCTTTACCATGTGTAGCTACTTAGGCGCTCGTGCAAATAAAGAGGTTGTATGTACTATACATGCAGAAGCTATGCATTAATCTTAATTGAGTTATACCTGAGAGTATCTTGCTCACTTCACCCACTCCATGGTTAAAAATTGGTAGAGTTTGAAGAACTTAGTTGTGGTGCTAAATAGGAGGCACTGCCTGGACACCCCACTTGAAAACCTAATATTGTCCCATTACTAAAAGTTTAAATGAACAAACTACAAGATAAGCTATTAATTATATATGCTCATTTGGTATAAAACTTGTTGATATGGAAGTTACAAGGGCTTGAAGTGGGGTGTCCAGACAGCACCTTCTGAAAAACACCTCGTGAGTTGTCATAAAACACCCCATTTTAACCGAGTCACTAATTCATATTACAATAAAATTAGAACTACAAAGTATTGCTGGATCTCTCCTAACATTGAATCACAATGACATTGTTTATCATAAATGATTTGTCACTGGCACAAAAATCTATAGACTCTCCCATGCACATAAAAATAGCACAATTGACCGCAGCAATTAACTATGACAAACAAAAAAAACAACAACAAAAAACAACAACAACAACAACAACAACAACAACAACCACAACAAAAATTGTTATCTATAATGAAAGACAATACAAAGCACCAGTACTACTAGCTAGCATAGAAATGATGGTGATGACAATAGGAAGCAAACAATGAACTCCTACGGAACCATCTATGATTGTACTGTTGACTCCACCTGTATCGTAATAGCAAGCATTCTTAACAATAAAGTTTTACTTATGCAAGGAAACAGTATGCACTTAGAACGCTTTGTTCCAAACCAATAAAATAAAACTACTAACTGCAAATAAAGTACAATTCTATATCAGTATACTGTCAAATATTGACTGAGCTTGTAGCTATGGAACAGTGTGCGGCTCATTGCACTACCTAGTCAAAATGTGAAAGGATTATTATACAGAAACACCATATTCCATCATTGCTAAAAAGTTGCATATATCCTAAACTATATTCTTGATTTAACCACAAAAGAAGAGGGAAGGGGGTGGAAGGGGTGACATTACTAATACATGAATTCAAATACTGCATGAACTCACCATTTTCTGTTGTAGGTGGTGGTCTCAATTCCTAGGGGGAAAATATGGAAATTCTGATAATTAAAAAAAAATAAAAAAATAAAAAACCCCGTTAAAACTATAAAAATTGGGGATTTAGGTTGTTCTGGCAACTAGAAAGGTTACCTGCCCTATTTGATGATTCTGTATCCCTAAGTAACTTTTCTTGTACCAACAGTATGAATAAGGATTTTATTCAAGATTCTACTGATATTGCATGACACAGCAGGATAAGCTTGTTTGGTTTGTTTTGTTTTTGTTTTTCCACAGGAAAGTGTCGCTTCACCTAATGTTTCAATTGGCAGAGTCTCAATCTCCACTGTCTACCTCTCCTGCTCCTCAGTATCTCTGTACTGTCTGTACATTTTCTTTCACTACTTCATTGAAGCAGTTATATCAGTTAGCTTTTTCTCACCTGCTGATATTTTTATTGACCCTTGCGTTCTCCAGCATTTCTGCCTTGCTTATACCCATTATGGTTAGCTACTGTAGATGAATACTCTTTTCCAACTCGGTTCAGAGACCCAGTGTTCAGTTACAATAGGTTAATATGGCACCTTAAGATTCTCCAAGCTGTTGGGTCCTGACTGTTAAATGGTTTTTGCTGTTGCTTCTGCTACTAAGTCAGGAAGGTTGTATTATCTTGATGGAATTGATGAGTGTCAATGTTGTTGAACGTGCAGAGCAAATTGAAAGTAATCTCTGGCATCAGCAGTATGCGCACAATAGCTCATCTAGTTTATAAAAACTGACCAAGGAACATCTTGTGTGTGGATTAAATGCTTCTCAGTTTGGAGATTTGAGCTTCTGCAAATCATGTGTGAATGGAAAGCTGTAAATTTCAGCTAGCAAGTGAGAATACAACAAAAAAGCCACTTGAGTTAATTCACTCAGATGTTTGTGGAAATATGAGTGTACCTTATTTAAGTGGTGCAGAGTATTTTGTAACCTTTATTGATGACTTAACTAGATATGTATGGGTTTATGTTCTCAAGCTTAGAAGTGAAGTGTTTAATGCTTTCAAGGAGTAAATAACATTGGTTGAGTAATCATCAGGATATGAAGTGAAGACAATTCAAAGCGACATTAGTGGTGAGTATATATCCAAAGAGTTTGATGGATATTTGAAAAACAGGAAGGAATTTGGCATGAACTGACCGCCCACAAGAATCCCCAACAGAATGGAGTGTCTGAGAGGATGAACTCGACTCTTATTGATTCTAAGCTGCTGAAGAAGTTTTGGGGAGAAGCACTGGCAACAGCTACATACATTTGGAACCGAAGTCCTACAAAGGCTTTGAAGAGTATGACATCGTACACCGATGACGACAAAAAGAAAGCTATACTACTATCATTGATCGGGCCAAGTGCCTACAAATTGTTGCGAAGCCTAGTGAGCCCGCACAAACCTGGAGACAAGACCTATCAGGAACTTGTCGAAATTATGAAGATGCACCACAACCCGATACCTTTGGAGACTGTGGAAAGACATAAATTCAACTGTCGGTGCTGAAATCCTGGAGAAAGTGTCGCGGAGTCGTAACGGCATTGAGATCTCTGGCAGAATTTTGCAACTATGAAGGTTCGCTAAGCAAGGTGTTGAGAGATAGGCTCGTTATAGGAGTCCAGGACCCAAACATTCAGAGACGGTTACTCGCTGAGAAGGATCTGACATTCGAGAAGGCTTTCGAGCTGGTGCAATCATTAGAACGAGCATCCGAGAGCGCAATGGCTATACAAAGCCAGGCAAAAGGAGCGGCGTCGCAGTCTGAAATGGTGCACAAGATAAAAGTAAATTCTCATAGTTCGAGCAAAAAGCCAGACAATCGGGATCAGTCACTGCCGCCTTGCTATCGCTGCGGGAAAAGTAACCATTCACCAGTGGCGTGCAAGTTCAAGACAACCACTTGCGACGGTTGCGGCAAAGTTAGTCACATAAGACCTGCTTATTTCAGCAAGAACAAGTCGAAACAGCAGAGGGTTGCAAGAGCTGGCAACGTTAGACATGTCCGTGAGAAGGAAAATGAAGAAGAAGCTTACGATCTAAACCTTATTTATTAACACTGGAAGTCGAAAGTAGACCATTCACTATGGAAATAGACACAGGTGCCTCGCTGTCAATTTGCCTACAGAACCCTCACAGCAGCAGAAAAGTATTACTCTCAAATTGAGCGTGAAGGATTAGCATGTGTATTTGGGGTAGAAAAATTTCATTCTTATCTCTATGGGCACAAGTACGTTCTCGCAACTGACCACAAGCCACTTCTAACACTGTTCAATGAAAAAAGAGCTGTACCTCCTCAAGCTTCTGGAAGAATACAAAGATGGGCACTCACCTTGAGTATATATGAATACTTTACGGGAGAAGATACCTGAAGTACCAGAGCCAGCAGAAGTCGTTCTCCTCATGGAAAAGTTGGAGGATAGCCCAGTAACAGCCAAACATATCAAAGCTTGGTCCAGAGTTGATCCAGTTATTTCTCAAGTCCTAGAATTTGTACATACGGGATGGCCCAGTGAGACAAACGATGTTAATCTCAAACCATACTGGAAGCGGAAGACTGAGTTATCAAGTTGTGATGGTTGCCTTATATGGGGAAACCGAGTAGTCATACCGGAAGTGGGTCGAGCAGAAGTTCTCCAGGAACTCCACGATTCCCACCCAGGGGAAACAAGAATGAAAAGGTTAGCAAGAATGTTTGTGTGGTGGCCTGAAATGGATCAGGAAATTGTAAATGTAGTAAAGAGTTGTGTGACCTGTCATAGTAATTAGACCAAATCAGCCAGTAGTTCCTTTGATTCCATGGCAATGGCCTACTAGACCATGGAGTAGAGTGCACATTGATTTTGCTGGACCAGTTAAGAACAATATGTATTCTAGTATTAATTGATTCTCATTCTAAATGGATAGATGTGCAAGTTATGTCATCTATTACAGCAACAGCAACTATTCAGAGATTACGGCACATATTCTCTCAATTTGGTTTACCTGAGCAGATTATATCTGATAATGGTCCCACGTTCACAAGCACTGAATTCAAGCACATAGTTGCCAACTTTCAGAATAATATAACCGGGGAAAGATCACACCCCAACCATATCCACCATGAATATCATTAAGTTTCAATGAATATGATTAATTATCGATGAAGTGACTTGTAGGTAGCTCTCATTTAATTAACACACGAGTATGCTCGAGGCTTGCTGAGCGCAATGGATGTTCTATTTTTATCCACCAATGAGTGTGCCTGAGGCTCAAGCTAGCTGAGTGCAGTGGATGTTCTATTATAATCCACCAATGAGTGTGCCTGAGTATTTTTATCAACCAATCAGAGTGCTGAGGTAAGATTATGTAGCATTAGTTTGGATAGTATCTAGACAAAAAAACCCCGGGGGAAAAGTCCTTCAATCGGCAGGGGAACAGGGAAATGCTAAAAAAACAGGGATTTCCGGTCAAAACCAGGAAGGTTGGCAACTATGCAAGCAGTTCTTACAGAAAAATGGCATCAAGCATGTGGCGTCAGCACCATACCACCCAATCACTAATGGGTTAGCTGAGAGAGTGGTGCAAATTTTGAAAACTGGGCTGGAAGTTTCTGGAAGGATGCTAGTTCAAGTGAGTACCTAAGCAGCTCTCTATTTTTAACTATAAACAAATGACAATTTTGAGTATCATATGACATCCAAGTGCCCCATTGATGCTACTGTGGCAGTCTCATAGGCCTTAGGATGTTGAGAAGCTAATGAAAGATTTTGATATCTATTCTACTAATATACAATTTTTTTCATTATCATTGCAAGAGATTTTATTCACGTGACTCCAGAGCAAGTAAATTTACCATTCTTTATTTTGTATAATGTATTATTAAAATGTGTCAATTGTTGTCATAATGATTTTGTTTCATTACTTATAGCCTCACCAATACTTTTTTCACTCTATGCTCCTATGACAATAATGAGTTTTTTCCCGGTTTTAACAGCCAATACATAAAATGACTGGATTAGCTGTATAATGCTGGTTACAATTGCACTATTATTATGCTCTTATTTAGTTATCACAAGGGTTAAAAAAAAGATGCCAATAGCTAATGCTTTTTGGAAGCATGAGCGGAGTGCTTGTTATGAACAAGCAACTATGGCACTTCTTATGGTGTCACCTCTACTATATAGCATCAGATGCTATTTGCAGTGGTTTGGCATGTCACACCTCATACCACACCCACTTCCAGGCCAGACAACTTAAAAAATCCGGAGCAGACTTTGCACTAGTCCGATTTATATTTAGTACATGGTCCCCTTAGTCAGCAGAAGGAATGCTAATTCAGCCCTCATTTTACAGACTGTACATGCTGAACATAACCATTACATCACACACACACCCATCCAAATGCTACCTTAGTTCCTGCTCATGTTTTGCGGTTTGCCTTCCTTTGTGTTGATATCATATACAAGGCTCCAATATATTGCAGGGGTGGATCCAGCACTAGGGACAAGGAGGGCCCCAAATATATTTAGCTAAAAACTCACTAAATTGATTGAAATAATAATTATGGATTGTATAATTATTTATGCATAGAGAGCACAAATTAGCATGTAATTGTCCTGTGAACTGTACTGCCTGTGTTGGTACATTTGTCCTATATTTCCAAACACTTGGTTAAGAGGGGGGAAGGCTAGCCCCCTCCCTGGATCCTCCCCTATATTGACAATATTTAATCAGGGGAGAAAAACCCTGTTTGTGCTACTATATCATTACATACATACATAGCTACAAAAAACATTATTCCCTATTTTTAAACTAAGGACCCCCAAAATAGTATGCATACTCACTCTTGTTCAATATAAATATTGCATAAATAAACTTACAAAGGATAGTTGTGGTGTCGTATATGGCAAAAAATTTGTACTAATATCACGAGCAACAGTATAGCTGGAAACATATAAGGAATGAACACATTTATATGGTGTCATGAGAGAGTGGGAAAAGGTATTCACCATATTTGTTGATTGCACAGGATAATAGCTACTACTTATTTACTATCACCCAGCACCACTTAGTCAATCACAAGTTGAAGAGTTGTAAGCTTTATATTATACAATTGCTGTAATTTATTCAATCATAATTCATTCATTTTCACTTTGCTTCTTACACTGTGATATAATCACTATGATTAATTTATTGTCAGCTTCAATTGCTGTCGGTAATAATATTGGAATTAATTTTGCTAGCTATCTACAGTATTAGGGGTGGATAATGCAAAATCGGGTATATGTTATATGTATATATGTATGTATGTATGGATGGTACGTATGCCTCTCAAACGCTCGCGTGGGGGGGCTTTTTTCTTCTAAAAACAGGGCTTTTTAGGCTTGACCCCAGTTTCTTGGGATACTACGACATTAACCAAGTCTTACTCTAAACTTGGGCTCAAAATTGTGAGAGAATTCCTGCGAAAACGCTCGTTTTTCAAGTTACAAACAGTTGCTGCGTCCGGTTACTAAGGCATTGAAGACCCTTTACCAGACTTAATTTTCAAAAGTTCGCCATTTTGGGAGGCTACGAAGTACCAATTATTTGTTGTCAATTCCCACCAGTAGTCAGAGTGCCTTAATATTAATGCTAAGGAGGCTACCAATACCCGGAGGAAGCTGAGGTAAGTACGTAATTCCATATTTGCTAGCTAAATATGCAAAATAACTCTGGCCTTTCTTTTTTGTAGCTAAGAGCTTGTTGTCAACAGTGACTGGTAAATTCAAACAGTCAGAATGGCTCAAATGTGGCACTACAAAAGTTACTACTGCTCAAGAAAATGAGGTAATAAAGTAATTTTGTTTTTGTTTGCTAAAATTGATTGTCTTTTGTTTTTGTAGCTGAGAGCTTGTTGTCAAGAATTCGAGGTAATTCAGATAGTCAAAGTAACTTAAATTTGATACTACAGAAGTTATCAATACTCAGGAAATTGAGGTAAGTAGTAATTCCATATTTGTTGTCTAAAATTACAAATAATAACACTGTGTGGCTCTTGTGGCCGATTAAAACTTTATTTTTCTCACAAATGAAGACAAAAATCAAGTATAAATAGATGAAGGTCAACTATGCATGGTATAGCTAAGTATTTGCCAACAGACAACACCAATTACTTTAATGGGTTCACAACACACAACATTAATTAAGATCAATTGAGACAAGGCAGTTCGTTATCCATTACGTGTTGCCACAGGACTCCCCTCCAGAACTGGCGTTGTCAGCTTGCTGCTTGGTGGACGGTCGTCCTCTGCGCCTGGGTTGGGCGAGACGGATTGCTTTATCCAGGTGGGCCGCCTTGAGACGATCAATTGAAATTGTGTTAGGTTTGCCTCCGTAGTCAATAGTAAAAATTTTTACTGCCCGTTCAATAACCCTAAATGGTCCTTCATATGGTTTCTGGAGAACTGGCCGATTCTCGTCCCGGCGAATGAACACAAAATCGCTGTCCGGGAGATCAGGAAACACAAATGACTTCGATTTACAGTGGCGCGAGGTAGGTACTGGTAAAAACTTGCTAACAGTGTCTCGTAGCTGTGGCAGGATGTCTTGTGGTAATAGATTCGCTGGTGTGGCAGCAACAAAATCACCTGGAACTGTGACTGGAGTCCCAAATAACAGTGCCTGACGAACATCCCAAATCTTGTTTCGGAGCTGAGCATCTTCTTAGCAATACCCAAGGTAGCGCATCCATCCAGTTGGGGCCTGTGAGTCGAGCTCTGAGCGAAGACTTTAAGTGTCTATGGAAACGTTCTACGAGCCCGTTTGCTTGAGGATGATATGCCGTAGTGTGGTGCAGTTTGATGCCCAAAAGCCGAGAGACAGTGGACCATAACTTTGAGGTAAACTGGGGGCCTCTGTCTGAGGTCACATGCAACGGTAAACCAAAGCGAGCAACCCAGTTGTATAAGAGCGCTCTGGCACAGGTCTTGGCATCAGTTGTTTTCAGTGGTATCGCTTCGGGCCACCTGGTAAACCGATCCACTATCGTAAAAAGGTATTTGAATCCTTGTGACGGCGGTAGCGGACCAACCAAGTCCACGTGAATGTGATCGAATCGTCTGTGAGGTACTTAAAATACTTGAGGTGAAGCCTTCGTATGCCGTTCATGCACCTTTGACTGTTGACATGGCACACAAGTTTTCACCCACTGCGCTACTTGCTTGCGTACACCTTTCCACACGTATCGATCCGTGATTCGTTTCTGAGTAGCTCGAATAGATGGGTGAGATAGACCATGAAAAGCATCGAACACAATCTTGCGAAAACTTGGAGGTACAATAGGTCTAGGCTGACTTGTCGAGACGTCACACAGAAGAGTAGCTTTCGTTGGACTGTGGTATAACCACCACACTTTCTACAAGAACACTAAACATTATGTTCTGTAGTTAGCTATCACTGATAATGCATTCATAAGAACTCTAAACATTATGTTCTATAATTAGCTACCACTGATATTGCAGTCATCACTTAATATTCCCACACATCCAATTAACACCATTACTTTTGTGCCATGTCATCACTCACTTAGCTTGTGCTGCTCAGACATATATAATGACTTGGCAGTGCAAGCAACCTTCAGTGTAACTTCTTGCTATTCAGTGAACCTTAATTTCTGCAGACTACTTAAGCATAGATTTGAACCTCTGTGTTTGGGCTGTGGAAAAGCATTTAAACAGCTTGGTAAACTGTCTAGTTGTTGCATTCTGGTGGCAGCCTATCTTGGTTGTTTCCATTTTCCCCCACATGGACCAAATGGAATCACAGCTAGGGTCAATCCTCCGAAGACTTGTAAGTGTTTATATCCGGATCGTTGCTTTGATCTTCTGCCATGGCTTTGAAGTCAATTCCTTGGTCGAAACAGTGCACCGAATGGATGATTGTGCGTGATAGTGCATCAGCCACTAAATTGTCCTTTCCCACTACGTGTCGAACACATGTGGTATATTCAGAAATTGCAGCTATATGTCTCTGTTATCGGGCTGACCAAGGGTCCGAAACTTTAGCGAAGGCGATAGTCAGGGGCTTATGATCCGTGAAGACCGTGAAATCTCTTCCCTCCAGGAAGTGACGAAAATGGCGAACGGCCAGGTGCACTGCCAACAGCTCACGATCAAAAGTACTATATTTCTTTTCCCCTGGTCGAAGTGGTTTGCTGAAGAAAGCTAGCGGTTGCCAGTGATTGTCGACTAGCTGTTCTAGCACAGCTCCCACAGCAATACTGGAGGTGTCCACAGTGACAGCAAGAGGGGCGTCAGGCTGTGGGTATACCAGCTCCGTGGCCTTGACCAAAGCATCCTTGGTGCGTTCGAATGCTGATATGGTGTCCCCAGTCCATTCCAGTTGTTTAGGCTTCCCCGCAATGGCTTGATACAAGGGTTGCATGATCCTTGCTGCCGAAGGCATAAACCGATGGTAGAAATTTACCATGCCCAGAAACTCTTGCAGCCCCTTCACAGTCGTAGGCCTTGTGACCTCCTTAATGGCAGCAGATTTGGCAGGTAGCGGTGCAATTCCATGCCTTGTGACCCGATGACCGAGAAAGTCTAGCTCTGACTTCCCAAACCTGTACTTGGCTAAATTGACTACGAGACCGAATTGGTGAAGTCGTTGAAATACCAGCCGGAGGTGTTGTAGGTGCTCAGCCTTATTGCGACTAGCAACAAGCATGTCATCAACGTATCCGTAAGTGAAATCGAGTCCTTGCAGAGTAGTATCAATGAGGCGTTGGAAGGTTTGTGCAGCGTTTTTTTAACCCGAAGGGCATACGGACAAATTCCCACAATCCAAACGGAGTAATAACTGCGGTCTTGGGAATGTCATCCGGGTGAACGGGAATCTGGTGGTAGCTACGAACCAAGTCAATCTTAGAAAACACCTTCGCACCAGCTAAATTAGCCACAAAGTCCTGTATGTTAGGGACTGGGTAGCGATCCGGCTTCGTCTTCGAGTTTAATCTGCGAAAGTCCCCACAGGGTCTCCAATCCCCAGAAGATTTAGGGACCATATGCAGGGGTGATACCCATTGGCTGTTTGCGTGGCGAATGATGCCCATGTCTTCCATTTTCCTAAATTCTTCCTTGGCGATTTTAAGTTTGTCCGGTGGAAGACGGCGTGCACGCGAGTGAACGGGTGGTCCGGTTGTAGGAATGAAGAGGTTGACACCATGTTTAGTGGTAGGATTGTCGAAAGCTGGCGTTGTGACATCCGGGAATTCAGCCAACAGCTTAGCATATTGATCCTCTGCTGAGGCAATTGAATCCCACTGAAATGCTGTAGATGCTATGCTATGAACGCTAATTGACGTGAAGTCGGAGGAATCAATCAATCGCTGACCCTTAACGTCCACAAGAAGCGAGTGAGCCCTGAGAAAATCTGCTCCAAGTAAAGGTTGAGCGACCTCCGCAACTGTGAAGGTCCACTAGAAATGCCGTTCGTCGAAGTGCAGCGAAATGGTGCGTTTCCCAAATGTGCGGATACAGCTACCGTTAGCGGCTGTTAATTTGACACCTTGGCGAGTAGAGGCTTTATCCGTCCTTGACGCTTTCAACACACTAACTTACGAACCCGTGTCTACCAGGAACCGACGCCGTGACACCCGGTCTCTTGTATAGAAGAGGCGATTGGTGTTGGTTTCGACCGCATTTGCTACTGCTTGTTGACCCGAAAGTCCACCTGGAAATTTGCAAGGCTGTAAGCACTTTTTCGCTTTATTACCAAATTTATTGTGGTAATAGCACCACTCTGAATTGGTGTCTTTTGGCTTCGTCGAGCCTGTAGACTTTCCTCCGGGCTGTCGGTGAAGGTATGAAGCCTTGTGGATTGCCGACGTATGGCCATGTTACAGCGATAACCATAACCAGTCTGCTTGTTCAGCCACTCGCCTTGGATCCGCAAAGTCCGCGTCAGCTAGTTGGAGTCGGATGGGGCCTGGCATTCGGTCTAAAAAACGTTGCTCGAAGAGCATGCACGGTCGATGATTATCCAATAAGGACAGCATCTCGTCCATCAGGGCAGAAGGCATATGGTTACCCAACTCATCCATATTGAGGAGCTTGCTAGCCCTAACACGACGTGAGAGTCCGAAGGTTTCTAATAGTCTGGATTTAGTTGCTTTGTATTTGTGGTCCCCCGGAGGGTGAGAGAGAATGTCCAACAGGCGGCTCGCCGTGTCCTGGTCAAGCGCAGCCACAAGGTGGCATACTTAGTATCATATGCTGTAATACCTCGAATTGTGAACTGAGCTTCCGCCTGTTGGAACCACGCCTGAGGTCAGAAGGTTGGTAATTTGATGCTGACAGCATTCTCTGCCATTCTGCTCTAAACAAGCGGTTTGGAGGTCGAGGTCACCACCGTGGCTCTTGTGGCCGATTAAAACTTTATTTTTCTCACAAATGAAGACGAAAATCAAATATAAGTAAATGAAGGTCAACTACGCATGGTATAGCTAAGTATTTGCCAACAGACCACATCAATTACTTTAATGGGGTTCACAACACACAACATTAATTAAGTTCAATTGAGACAAGGCAGTTTGTTATCTATTACGTGTTGCCACAACTGGTTTATTTTTTTATTGTAGCTGAGAGCTTGTTCAAGAGTTACTGGTATTGAGATTATCAGAATGGCTGATGTGTGGTACTACAAAAGTTACCATTAATCAGGTAAGAGATTGATTTTGTATTTGTTTGCTGAAATAAAAGGTCAGAACTGCAATTATAGTGTTTGCATGAACTAAGCTAAAACATAGTAACAATACTTAGTTTTGTTACTAAGTATTTAGTTACCTAACTATCAGGCTCGCTTGCCATTTGTGCTCAAGCACACCACTAGAATAGTTACATTTGTTATTCTTTTATCTCTAGTATAATTGATTTGAAATTTGATAAAAACAATCAAAATAGAATTTCATTAAAAATATAATTATTCTAAAACAAGTTATTATAATTATTAAATAATTTTATTTAATTATGGTTTAAAAAATTAAAAAGAGGGAGTCAGAGCAAGAAATAACCTTAACTCAATTAGTAGGATATAAACATTGTTATTCAATGTTATATGTTTCAAAGAATTATGATGCATATATGTAGTGGTATACAAAGTACTATTAAAAATACATAAACTGGCTATACATTCCATTCTTGAATAAATACATAAACTTGCTACATAAACGATTAATAAATATATAAACTTGATATTGAATGGCATTTATATTTTACTAATTAAGTAAAGGTAATATCCGACTCTCTTTTATTAATTGGGTAAATTAATTAAGTACTCAACATAATAAACTAATTTTTTATTGTGTAATTCAAAAGAGACAAATGTTAATGAAACACAGTTGCTTAACCCTTTCACCGTCAATAGCGCCATATGGCGCTTTTACCAATAAAAATTCAACCGCTCGCGATCCGATCCTAAATTTGGTCTCAAAGTACGCAGAATGAAAACCTTTAACAATGCTCTAAAATAGGCGAATTTTGTGTTGTCGATAACTAAGGAAAAAAGGGAAAAGTAAATTTGAATTTTTAAATTGACCGCATGTGTTGACCACAGGAGAGAGAATGGATGCCGACGAAGTTAATCAGCGCATATTCGACGACGACTTCGGTCTTTCTGAGAATGAAACTAGCGACTAGGAGTGTGAAGGAATATTTGCTTATGCTGGACAGCAGCATTTGGACACAGTTGAGCTAGCAACCCTGAGTAGTGGAGTGGAAGTTCATCCTAGTAGCACTACTGGAATCAACTTGGTTGTTTCAGGTAACTGTAGAGTAGTAAAATAAATGTAGTAGCTATATAAAATAATAGTTCAACAATAATTTTAGGGGTTATAGTAAGTAACATGCAAAATAGCTGGTTGCGAGTCAATATAATAATCAATAAAAAAAAAAAAAATAAAAAATAAAAAATAAAATAAAAAATAAAAAAATATTTATAATAGAGAGAGAGAGAGAGAATGCACATAATTAAATTGAACAGGAATCTTTTGTAACTTTACAGACTGAGTCAATTGACATGGATGGTCAAGCAAGTCGAGGTAGTTTCCATCTTCCATCATCCATAAAAGACTTCAGTCCTTCATCTACTATGAATGTCACTTCTCAAGGGTCTGGAGCAGAATCAGACATTTCTCAACAGTGTGTTAGTGGAAGTAGGTGGCATGTACGAGGAGAGAGAAGGAGGGGTAGGCGAGTAACAGTAAGAGCAAGGCCTAGCATGGGAGGAAGAGGAATAGGGGAAGGAGGCGTGTTAGTACAAGGCTTAGTAGTAGAAAGGGGCGTGGAAGACCAATCAATTCAGGCAGCATAAGTAGCAGTACTACTTATTTATCGGCTGCTACAATTGCCGTTCTCAATGAAATAGGTTCTCTGGTATGGAAGAATGAGGAGCCACAGTCATATACGCAGCAATACCCAAAGTCCAGGTCCCACTTCACCAGATGTTACTGGTGATAGTACTCCTGCTGAGCTTTTTTGTTGTTTCTTTTCTGATGATGTGTGGGATTTGACAAAGGAATAAACTAATCGTTATGCTGGTACCTGTATAACAAATAATCTTATTAGTCGTGATTGGAATGATACAACCGTTGAAGAGCTAAAGGCATTTGTGGGCATTTTGATTTTGATGGGAATTGTGAGGTTACCACGACTGGAATTATACTAGTCCAATAATTTTCCACTCATTAGTACTCCAGGAATTAGTAACACTCAAGCAGGTTCCATATGGTCATAATGGACATGATAAATTATTCAAAGTTCGGAAATTATCGAACTTGCTTTGTTCACTGTTTGAATCTGAGTTTCAAAAGCATCAATCATGTACTATTGATGAAGCCATGATACCTTTCAAAAGTAGACTTCTCTTTAAACAATAAATGAAAGATAAGCCAACGAAATGGGGGATAAAAGTTTTTGTTTTATCTGATGCTCCTACTGGGTATGTGAAGAGGATGCAAGTGTACACAGGTCAAGGTTTAGATAATTGTGTTTCTGATGTTGGATTGTGTACCCAAGGTGGTGTTAGATTTGATGAAAGGTTTTTACCATATGGGGGTTCAACTGTACACTGACAACTTTTACACTAGTCCTCTTCTTTATTGTAGGTTTTATAAGCACCAAGGCATCAATGCATGTGGTACTGATGTACGTCCCCAGAGAGGGGTTTTCCATCTGAGCTGATCATCAAGGCTTCTGAAATAAATCATGGTGTGTATCAGTATCTTAGTAATGGTCCTCTTCTTGCATCATGGGTTGAGAATCGCCATGAGTCTCGTGTTCAATGTGAGTACTGCAAAGTGCATTTGTGTATCATCTGAAAGAAACTGTTTAAAAAAGTATCACACCCTTGTAAACTTCACTTCATGAAACTAACTGCCCATGCTGTAGTTTACAAGATAATTATTATTCATGCCATGGTTTACAAGTGTTAATTACCACACATAGCTTGCTAGGCAACATAAACATTTTTTCTGTAATGTATATTTTATATAGACAATTTTTTTCTAGGTTGCTATGGACCATTTTAAAGTCCTGATTTTATATAAAAAAAATTCAAAATGTCTAAATAAATCCAACGGTGAAAGGGTTAAAACTGAAGTGCTAGACCGGATCCAAACGACTATGATCCAACTTATGACTATGATCCAACATGCAATAACTGTCAATATTCATACTCTAAATTATTGCATGCATTTATTAGTGTTTGAGGTGGTCCTATGGACTCACAAGAATGTGATGTTCACTGGATTATTACTGCTATGTTCTGGATTGGTAGTGCTGGACCACCATGTCATGTTGATGTTAGTAGGAGCACTGGAATCTGTTTCTTGATAAACTCTAGCATGAGTCACTGAGTTCTACGATGTAAAACATTTAATAGATAGTACATTTGCTGCGTAACAACAATGTGAAGTTGTCAAATCTCTATTTTGATGTCCTATTCTGCAATAGGTAGAAAGGGAAAGAAAAAACAGAAAAAGAAAGAAAAGCTTACCGATACAGGATCTTCATTAGATGCCATTGAATCTCTACAATTCAGAGTTTTGTGGCTGTCTCCGAAATCCCATCTTCCCACTATTGTGCTGTTGGGATCTAGCGTCGTATTGGAGCGATCAGGATTAATCCTGGCCTGAACTAAGAACCCGAGGTTTGTGCCAGCAGACCACTGAACTATACACATAAGGTCAGCATGATCAGTTCTACATTTTGAAACTGCTCAATTAATAAATATATATTTTTACTGATAAGTAAACAAGTCAGGAAAGAGAGAGAAGCACATATAAGTAAGCATAATAGACAGATGTTATAAAACATATTATACTGTTAACTATCAAATTGTTCATAGTATGTTTGAACGTCTATATAACTGTCTTCTCGTTTAATAAAAACCAAAAGTCTGGGAATTAGCTTTCTCTTCCCAACTAACTAAATATACACAAGAACAAGCTGTGTCAACAGTGGGAACCTGTACTCTACATACTGATGGTAGCTATACAGTTAGTCCACGCTACAATATTAAAAGTTGTTTTCATTGCTTGTCTCCTTGTTTTCATAACTTGTAATTGACGTTGGCAACTACACATGCTTACAAGCTTTTGGTTAGTTGTGAAGCTTATGAAATAGCTAAGCATGTGTAGTATCATAGACTTATAAAGTTTGATATCCTCGCACAACCATCACCGAATCACACAACCTTCTCTTGAAAAAAGGGGAAGCTTTTGGTACTAATGAAAAAAACAAAACAAAAAAAAACCACCCCATTTTGAATTTATACTAGTCTTAGATATAAGGGAGGATCCAGTGAGGGAGGGAGGGAGGGAGGGAGGGGGGAGGGAGAATATACTCAATCATTACTGTCTTAATCAATTTCGTAAGTGGTGTTGACCTAAATAAATTAGCCCTCCCTCATCCCCTTGCTGCTAGTACCGGATCCACCCCTGCATTGAGTATAGACTATTAACTAATTATAGTCTGAAATTTTGTCACTAATTTACTAAAAGTAACTACATCTTGCTCAGATGGACAGTCACCACCATCATTTCTCGGTGGGGGGGGAGGGGACCATTTCAATAACGTGCTTACTCCTAATCCTAACCTAAGTATTTTTTATTCAGCCACAATATTATGAAAGGATAAGTATATCATATATTTAAACTTACACGTATAGTTGCAGTTTGTGTATAGAATATTACTATTGAAGTCCGTACAGCATATATCATCCTGCATTGTGGGGCAGCTAGGAGTGAGGGTGAGATTAGAGCAATGTATATTGGTAGTACAAAGGATAGGGCTAAGCCTCACATTAAAAAACACGTGATTAATGAAATGATCATAGCATGAAGTGTTGGTAGCTCCTTCTGGTCTGGCTTGAGTGGAGGAGATCAATACCAGTAGCAGGAGACACATTATAGAAGCCATCAATATTCTGAAATACATTGCCATTAGCTAATAATTTGAATCATGAATCTGCAGAAAGAGAACAAATTTGTTAG
>WLWI01002182.1_pt1 | contig 16916 bp, 13 predicted proteins | sample 6701501 | NCBI WGS metagenome assembly WLWI01 (sample SAMN12718690, study PRJNA515312) | sponge metagenome | isolation source: marine sponge | host: Mycale hentscheli | place: New Zealand: South Island, Marlborough, Capsize Point | collected 2014-11-01
TATCAAATAATTAATTGTATACACGGTTCATCACCGAATAAATTAAGTATTTCTGAGTTACGGACATTTCTTAGTTATGGACACCCCTTGGTCCCAGACTGTCCGGATAAGAGAGGTTTGAGTGTATATCCTTGGGGCATACAGAGGATATTTTTAATCATAATTAGTGTGGAGCATATGTTATCAAGAAATCTCAATTACATGCTATCAGTGACTGTACAGATAAATCTGTGCTGTTCAAACAAACAAAAAAAAATCCACAAATAATTAGGACAAAATTCAATGAAACTTTTACATACCCCACCTCACCCCAAAGTAACAAATATATTACAGTAGGACCTCAGTATAACGGGAACTCACTTATCAGGATGACTTGGTATAATGAATGGTGAAATTTGCAAAATTTTTGCAAATTTGCAAAATTGCTTGCCACAAAGCACACTGCAAAAGCAGCTGTTTTGCTCCCACAATACCAGTCTCGTTGATGCTGGCACAAAGCACACTGCAAAAGCAGCTGTTTTGCTACAATTTGAAGTCAAAAGTTTAATTAAACTCGATGAACCTCAGTATAGATGAACCTCAGTATAGATGAACCTCAGTATAGATGAACCTCAGTATAACGAATATTTCACTAGAACATTTCACTATACCGAGGTACTACTGTAATTAAAAACACAATAATTACCATAACTATTATTACAATAACAAAACTAATGTTGTACCCACAGCACAATGTTAGCAAGTTAAGAAATCAAGCAAACAAGATCTTAAAAAAAAATTACTCAGTGCATAGTCTGCACATTTGCAACATAAAAATGCTTCATCTGCAATAAGCACAAGCTTACAACATGTCCTTGCTTCATCAAGTGAAGTACAAGGGTCCAGTCAATTAAATCAATTCACCTATTCACCAGCATAGGCGCCAATATGGCACACAGAGTTAGGTCTGCATTTATCTGGTTCTTTTAATCAATTTCCATAATACATATTTTATATGTTGCTGACGTAGTACTTCCAAATCAAAATTTGAAAACAAGATCATTGGTTGTCTCGTTTTCAGAATTATTAAAAAAAAATATGCCTGCTGGATGCTTTGCTATGATCATTGGTCCACCCAAAAAAAAACAAAGTTTTTTGTATAAGGTTCTAAAGCTCAGAATTTAGCAAACGGACTCGATTAAGCCACACACTCTGCTTGAGCTCTGTGGCAGCTCTGTAACCATCTGAAATAGAGCTGAAGATTGTAGCATCAGTAAACGAAAAGCTTTTAGCTTTTCCTTTATGGACTGTGTGGATCGTGTGCTGACGTTTACTTTTTGAGCTCAATCAGGTAAACAAGTGGGATGCTGAAATAAACAAACAAACAAACAAACCAAAGAACTCAAGGGTAATGGTAATGTCTTCCTCTTATCCGGGCACTATGGGATCTAAGACTGACCTCATCACAGAATAGCTTGTTACTCAGGAGAACACTTGGGAACTCCAAACTACAGCTTAATTGAGACAACCAATTTTCAAAGAATTTCAGGATTTCCAGCTACTTTCAAGTGTAAGCACACCTTTCCATGTCATAGGCAGCGGAAGATGTTTAACGTTGGGGGGGAGGGGGGACTCAACTATAAAATCAACTACAGAAACGTTAGGTTATTACTTTTAATGAATTAAAACACTCCTATTCACCTAAGGTGTGATCTCCATGCTTGTTAGGAAGAGACAGGCCACATTTTTTTTCTTAGCCAAAGTCTCTAACAACTTCAATCCTGTCTTAGTCTCTTAGCTCAACTATTAAAATGAAAATATACTTTTTGGGATGAATGGTGTAGATTTGACAGTAGAAACTCTATAGTTGGTGCTGCTGTGGTTCAGTGTTCCTGCAGTAGATGGAGTTGCTGCTGTGGATGGTGACACTGCTGTGGATGGCGACACTGCTATAGATGCATAGTTGGCGGTTAGCTAGCTACAAGCTGGTGCTATACAAAGACTGATAATGAGTGTGTTAACAGTGACCAATAGGAGACTATTGATGGGTATTGCTAATGGTGAATGTATACAATTGCTATTAGGTGCTTGCAATAAAAAATATGCTATATTTCACTGTACAAAATCTGGGGGGTTCTGCCCAACTATTCAAGTTGGGGGCCCACGTATGTGTGTCCCTTGCACCCTACTGCTACAGGTGCCGCCATAATTCTATCTCAACTTCTTTTTTATTATATTTACAAACAGGACAGTATACCAGTACATCAACAGCCACACTGAAGGGTCCTACAAAGTCTTGCCAGCATGATGGATACTTGAAAATCCATACTATACTCTTGAACATGCATTGCAGTGGTAGTTTTATTTATTTATTTCTACATATGCAACTACTCCATCATTCAACCATTTGTACAAGGTCTTCCAAAACTAATAGCTACCACCCATACTATCATCCAACTCATCTGAACTAGCGAGAATTGCACAGTGAAGTTTCTGGATCCCAGCTGATGATGGTCATGTCACGGGACGGCAACATCAATATGGCTGCAGCTATTCAAATCTAACTGTAAGCACCAACACAACAGCAATCAAACAAGCAGGGTTTTTTGTTTTTGTTTTTTCATTTCACCAGATTGCAACAAAATTAATTCACCTTTCTTGAGCAGTCTGAGCCTCAAAAACGCAGTATCAAAACTCTAAATGCCGCGCAATAGCATGCGCGCGCATAGTGGTGGTAGGGTTTTGTGTGAGGGTTTATCTTGGGCCTACTTTTTTGTTAGTGAAATAGGTGGATAGTAGCTTAGCTAGCATTAGAAAATTCCCTGTAGTCAAAGCCACACCTAATAAACTCCGTCGTTTATAATTTGATATCTCCCTACATGAAATCTGTGGTCTCATTTACCACATTCTGAACTCCTTCTGGAGGTACGGGTATAAAAGGAAGAATCCCCAGCATGCCCTTTGACCTCTAGCTCCTTCTATTCCAATTCAAAAAAGTAGCCACACAAAGAGAATCCTCCATTATACCTCACTATCCTTCAGGTTGATCCACACCACGTTTACTAAAAAAGTATGTAATTATTTTTACGAGTAATACTCAAGTCCATCTATCAAACAGGTACAGCAGCTACAGGGAAAACCCATCATTTACACGAATGGTGGAACAAGCTGACAGAGTGGGGCCCAGCATTTGGCTACTTCCCAAATCCATCCAAAACATGGATAGTAACCCAACCAGAACATATTGATAAAGCCACTAGATTATTTGCAAACTCAGGCATTAACATCACCACCGAAGGCAGACTGTACCTTGGTGCAGCCATTGGTTCACAGGACTATATTAGTAACTATGTCAAGTCAAAAGTACAATAGTGGATGCAGAACTTGTCAACTCTCAGTAATATTGCCAAAACACAGCCGCATGCAGCCTTCTCTGCCCTTACCCATGGGATATCGAGCAAATGGACATTTCTAAGCCGAGTACAACCAAACATATCAAACCTACTTCTCCCATTGGATGAATCATTGAGATCAGACCTATTGCCCGCCCTCACAGGACATCCACCTCCCAACGATCTAGAATGTGCCATATTTGATCTACCAGCAAGGCTGGGTGGCCTAAGCATTTACTTTCCATACAAACACGCTGAGAGAGAACACCACGCATCCCAACTCATCGCCCAGCCCTAGACCTTGTCCTTAATCAGGACAAAGAATACGCCCATGACACCATCAAAAAACAACTGGAGAATAAGGCCCAAATTCACACTGAAAATAGAAACAAATGCCAGGATGAAGCAGCGGACATCTATGATCAATTGCCAGAGTCTCTCAAAAGAGCAATGGACCTAGCCAGACTGAAAGGGGCCTCCTCATGGCTAACCGTCTTACCCCTCACTGACCACGGGTTCACATTACACAGGGCTGCCTTTCAAGATGCCATTGCCTTACGATACGGATGGACACCAAACAACATTGCCACCACATGTGTCTGTAGTAAACCCCTTAATGTTGAGCATGCTCTCACATGTGCAAGAGGAGGACTTCCAACATTAAGACACAACGAAGTACGAGATATAACAGCAACACTTCTTACTTAGACTTGCCATGAGGTCTGTGTAGAACCAGATCTACAACCAGTAGCTCCTGGTCAACTAAGTGGAGCTGCAAACCAACGAGATGGAGCCAGGCTGGACGTTGCAGCGAATGGAGTTTGAGGAGGACGATATGAAAAAACATATCTGGATGTAAGGATTGTAAATCCTCATGCCCCGAGTAACAGGAACCAGGGCCTGGCAGCTATGTTTACGAAGCACGAGAGAGAGAAGAAAAGGAAAAATGACCAGAGGATAAGAGAAGTAGAGCATTCAACCTTGACCCCATTGGTTCTCTCCGTGTCAGGCGGGATACAACCCTGAACTGGTTGAGATGTCGACTCAGTTTCTCCCTGTTAAGATCCTCTATACAAGCCATCAGAGGAGCTAGGTCCTCACAGGGACAGGCAGCCAGGTATCCAGGAGCAATAGGCCTGGTTACATCAGAATCAAGAATCCAGGCATCCTAATAATCTGCAGAAGCTACCCTCAACTATCCTTGAACTCCATTCAAGACTAAACACTTATCATGTTTATTATTAATTATTGTTGTTATTATTATTCTTGTCAATTGCGAAAAAAAGAAAGAAAAAAAATCTATGCCCTGTGACCGTCTCCCGTTTGAACCTAGTCTGGCGTAGCCGACGTTTTTACCTTCCAGTTATATGCCCACATATATAATGGGAAGGTAAAGGGTCGCTACGCCAGACTAGTTTCACTTGCTTTGCTTCATTATAAAAAATAAAAAAAAAAGTGTGCGTCCGCTACGTCTTTTTTGGCTACGCCTTTTTCGGCTACGCCTTTTTATACGTGACCGACCTTCTCGTTTCAATCCCCGTCGGCGTCAGCCTGTGTTGTTTAGTCCCTCTGTGATGGAGGCGTTATTCTTGCTGGTAGCTTTGCTGTTTGGTCGCTTCGCTACGACTGTAGATTGCCAGTGTGAGTTATCTACCAGGCTACTGTATTTACCCAGATCTTGTGTATGTTATGTTGGTCGCTACATGACCTCTAAGGGGGGCTGAATGTGCATTCATTTTTATATAGTAACATTATATTATAGTTTTAAACTTTTCGTGATATGTGGACTAACAATTATATATAATTCTATGTGGTGTTGTTTTGCTGGAGTCTGTGCATGAATCTTGTTGGCTGATTTGTACAAATACCCTTTTTTCATGGCTTGCTACAAGTATGTACCTTGCTTTCGTAAAACTGAGTCCAAAGTTTTATTGTTTTGAGCTACCTAAGAAATCCCACCCCCTCATGAATTACGAAGTTAGTCGTGAATATCATTGATTAAGTTTTAGGCAAGGTTATCAGACTATAATTGAGTTAACTATAGATGTTTTGCTATCAAAAAGTAAAGAAAATATGTAAAAGCTTAGAAGATAGCTATTGATGTTGACATACTTAAACTACAGCACCATCTGAAAAAGGATAGCTAATGTACAAACTCACTGTATTTGTTATTTCTCAAAATTCCCTGGCTACTAGAACTTTGACCCAAAAAAAATACAATCCTAGAGAATAAATACATGTAATTGAGGTTTGCACTGCAATTGAAGGTAATAGTTCTTCATGATTGTAACTAGGTAAGGTACATCAATAATAATATGACATTTGGTATTGAGAGAAGTTATACAAGCATGAATGATATTATAAGGCACTATCATGGCTTCTTGTGGGTACATAGAGTACTATGTCAAATTCAGGAAAAACATTTGCTATTTTTTTATTTATCAGTTGGCAATTATAGCCAATTCAATATGCTTATTTTGCTGTTGCTGTTGTCTTTATGTATAATTAATAGGTGCCATAACTAATGCCACATTGGAGCTGGATAGAACTGTTGCCCTAGAGCTGGCAGATCGCAATAGACTGGAACTAACTATAGAAGGAATAACAACTGGAGCTCAATCCACATCTGTTGTATGGATGAGGAATGACACTAATGTCAGCAGAAATACCGTACTTCCTCAGGGTTCATCCTTTTTTGATGGAGGAGGAGAAGTTCGTCATCAAGGATCTCCTCCATGTGAAAGTAGGATGTACAGAGTTGCTTTACAAATGGTAGGGTATCTACCAGGAATTTATTCATACACTGTTAGTAATGATAATACAGTAGCTCCAGTGATGTCACCGGTATTTGAAGTACAAGGTAAGATTAATCATTCAAAAAGCTTCTTAAATATCTATATAATAATACGCTTGTGTGTCAGTAACGACGACGACTGACGACCGACGGTGTGTGTATTCAAGAATAATTCATGAGCTTATGGTTTGGTAAAGAAGCATAATCTCATGGTAGGTAAAGTGTCGTCACAACAGTAGAAAGCGGTTAATTCTAAAACGCAGGTGCAATTGACGACAGAAAGCGGCATGGGTTTCAAAAAGGGAGGCGAAAGTACGAAAGAGAATGTGAAAGGCGATTAATCGTGACTAAAGAGCATGTGGAATCGGCGAGGTAAGGCGGCATAGGTTTAAAATGGAAGGGAGGAGAAGGCAAAAAGGCGAGCGATTAATTGTAACTAAATAGCGGGTGGAATTGAAGAATAAAGGCAGGGGTTAGTTTCCAAAAGGAAGGCGAAAGTACGAAATAGAAGACAAATGTTTCTCAAAGTGGACAGAAAAAAATCAGAAGTAGGAGAGATAGGAAAAGGGGACTCCATGACTCAAGAAGAAGAACTGAAGATAGGAGAGGTGGGGTATAAGAAAAGCTCAGATAGTTCAGAAAAAAGAGAGCAGGCGAGGGAAACTTATGTAACCTTAGCCAATGCTAGAGAATGATAACTGAGCAAGATAACTTGTGCTACTGCATTCTTGCTTTGCAATACGTCAAGCACCACTATGTGGCGGGGTACTTGCTAGTGTAACCATAACTGTCTATTTATTATACCAACATATTTTTGTTTTTTAACAAGTTAATATAATTTTCACTTTGAAATAATAGTGCTTTACCTGATTAACCTTTAGTGTGCATGCACAAGAAGGTTAGAGTTGTCCCCTCTGTATATATGTCTGTCACACTGTGATTTTGGAGATTACTGACAATTAACTGTTGATTTAGGTATGAACTTAACATAGAACAATGATTTAAGACCTTTTATTGTGCTACTTTGAATTAATTTCGGGCTGGTTTTTGAGAAAACATGAAGCTATTAGCTCGATGCAGATACTAGCCTCTGTGGGTAATGCCCCCTATCGTTATGTCATAAGCATGTTAGCAATTAATTTCTTGCTGCCTGCAGTATATTGTTATGCATAACTTACTAATTCAAGTATAAAATGGACTCCTGTAAGTTCGTAAGTTTAAACTGCGCCTGCAAAAGAATTCAAAGCAGTAAAAAATACAATTTTCCCTGAAGAATGATGAATCAAAGGTTGATGTTTAGCGGAGTATTGTACAGTGCTGACCACCGATCAATCAGAAAAACAAAAGCCAGGATCAAACTACAGTATACATACACACATCCAAACACATATATGTACTAGTGATGTGCTTCAGCATAAATGTCGAGCTAGCCTAAACTACACTATTGTTAAATTGATATTAACTTCTAAAACTTAAGCTACTACAACAAAAGTCAAGTTTTTTTTTTAAATATGCAAATACAGTAAAGAGGATTCAATTGCCACAGTAACCACTCACCACCACTGTTTGAATTGGAAAAAAAAAAAAGCAACAAAAAAAGTCACTTTATTTAAACGTTTTCTTAGTGATATACTTTAGCTAAGTATTAGCTGTAACACACATACCTTCATACAACTGGACATACCTACACAAGACTTATCTTCGTAGTTAGTCTAGTGGACAATGAGTTTTCAAGTAAATACTAATGTGTAGGGCTTAACACATAGCGTGTTAACTTACCGCCGCCACTAACTTGAATAGAATTGGAACTTGGGCAAGTTGTTGAGTTTTTAACTGCACCGCAAAAGAATTCAAGGCGGAAAACAATTTATTCCAATGGTGATACGGGTAATGATGGACAACCAGAGGATTCTATTTAGATAAACTTGGGATGGGGTTGAACATCGAGCTGACACAAAAGTATGCGAAAGTCAAAGTACAAATGACATATGTATGTCCCCACATAATATATATGCATAAACAATATCCTCGATTCTCAATTTGATACCACTGTATAGTGACTTGCTCGCTTGCCAAAAACTTCAGAAATTAAATTGAAGTTTACTGAAACTTCGTAACAGCATAACTAGTGGTATGCTTGAGCACATATGGCGAGCAAGCCTCCCTAGTTAGGTTACATAAGATTACAGTATTGTGATTATTTTTAACTTCTAACACTCCCGTGACAAAAATCGATCAAGTTTTTAAATTATGTACAAATGGTAAAAGGGTTTCAATGCCATAGTAACCACTCACCGGAACTGTTTGACTTAAAAACATAACAAAACAAGAACAGGCATTTTTAAGAGGTACCACACAGGTTTGAACCTATTAAGACATGCTTATTGCCTTAGTAGCTGAAAAAGTTGTGTAAAGGCAGCTAAAACACAACCCCAATTTTCGATTGTGTTACCACACTGATAGTGTCTCGCTCGCTTCGCCTGCTCACCAATAATTATGTCTCATGAAAGTTTTATTTTTATTTTTATCTTGCAATATTTCTGTTTCCTGAGCTTTATGGAGTATTTGGTACCTAAATGGAAACTCAGGTTCTGGTTTACAGTTTGAATCTCAGCTCTCTCATCAATTACAGTGCTTTCTGGAGCTTGTACAGCATCTAAAGGGCTGTTACGTGTTCAGAAACAATTCCTTTTGCTCCGGTAAACACATATAGACATTTCTGCCAACCTTTTCATCTTTGTCATTGTTGAGTTAGCTTTAAAAATTACGGATGAACAAATTCTATACAACATCCGACTTGAATTTAGAACCTATAATCAAAGCAAATGCATACCAAATATTTGACAATACTTGACATTAAATTGATGCTTGAATCAATTAAATACCTTAAAGTTATGTATAATGTTGTGATCACTTGTACTCTGGTCACCATACGTAGTTGTTTCACCAGTGAAAAAGCATTTTTTAAGCCAAATGCTTTAAAAAGTGCTTAATGCTTAAGCGCATTTTAAAGAGCATGTACTTAAGCTTCAAGCACTGTATGAAGTGCTTGAACCCATCCCTGGTATATATATATGTGACCGTCTACAGGAAAACTGGGCACAACGCGGCACCCTTCAAAAAAATTTTTTTGCACTTACAGAGTTGTCGGCGTCCAGATATTGAGCTCTCCAAGTTTTATCGTCATAGCTTAAATGTTCCCACTATAATAGACCTAACCGTTCCCTTCCGTCGGCTTGAAACAATACATTTTTAAGAAATCGATCGATCTTTTCTCGATATTTACGCATGCTGCGTTGTGCCCGGTTTTCCTGTAGACAGTCACATATATATATATATATATATATACACTGGTGGTGTGCTTGTGCACAAATGACGAGCGAGCCTAAAACTACACGGTTGTTAAAGGTTTATATTAACTTCTAACACTCAAGCTACTAAAAAAAAGTCGAGCTTTTTAATTATACATGTACAGTAAAGGCATTCAATGCAATAGTAAACACTGTTTGAATTGAAAAAACAACAACTAAGCAACAAATTACAAGTGTCGTTATTTAAACTTTTTTCTTTGATATTCTTACTAATAGTTGTAACGTACAATACTTTCACACAACTGAACATACCTACGCAAGACTTACCTTCATGGTTAGTCTAGTGGACAATGAATTTTCAAGTAAATACTGTTGCATAGGGCTTATAACTATGGCAAATAGTGTATTAACTTACCATTGCCACTAACTCGAATAGAAATGAAACTCCTGTAATTTTTTGAGCTTTAACTGAACCCACTAAAGACGGTAAACAATTCAATTTCTAGGATGGTACGGGTAATGATCAATAAACCAGAGGATTCTATTTAGTACAGTTTGGGACCGAGTCAAACACTGAGCTAACACGAAAATACACGAGGGTCAAAGTACAAAATGACATACATAATATGTCCAAACATATATACTAGTGATGTACTTGAGCACAAATGGCGAGCGAGCCTAAAGACTATACTATTTTTATATGAATGATTTTGACACTGAAGCTACTGAAAATAAGGTCGAGTCTTTAAATGACGCATACACTGTAAAGGGATTTCAGTACCATAGTAACAACTTGCTGCAACTGTTTGAATCGAAGGAAAAAACAACAACAAAACAATACACGTTATTTATATATTTTCTTTGTGATATTCTTTAGCTAAGTAGTGGCTGTAAAGCACAATGCTTTAACACAACTGGACATACACCTACACAAGACTTACCTTCGCGGTTAATCTAGTGGACAATGCATTTTCAAGTAAATGCTGTTGTGTACGGCTTATAACCATGACAAAGAGCGCATTGACTTACCACCGTCACTAACTCGAATAGAAGTCCCATAAGTTTTCATGTTTTTAACTGCACCCGCAAAAGAATTCAAAACGGAAACAATTCAATTTCTAGAGTGATACGGGTACTGATCGATAAACAGAGGATTCTGTTTTATGAAGTTTGGGACGGGGTCGACCACCGAACTAACACAAAACGCGAGGGTCAAAGTACAAAAATGCCTTACGTACGTCCAAACATATAATATTAACTAGTGGTGTGCTTGAGCACAAATGGCAAGCGAGCCTGCCTAATTTAAACTACAGTATTGTTACTACATAATTTATATTTTAGCTTAATTCATGCAAAACAGTATAATATCAGTTGACCATTAATTTTAGCAAACACAAATAATAAACTACACTCTTACCCGAGTAATGGTAACATCTGTAGTATCAAACTTGTGCAATTCTGACTACCTCAATTGCCAGTAATTCTTGAACAAGCAAGCTCTAAGCTACAAAATAAATAGGCCAGTGTTATTTTTGTAATATTAGTCAACAAATATGGAATTACTACTTGCCTTAATTTCCTGAGTATTGGCAACTTCTGTAGTTACAAATTTAAGCTATTTTGGCCGTCTGAATTACCAGTAATTCTTGACAACAAGCTCTCAGCTACAAAACAAAAGAATTAATTTTAGCAAACAAATACAAAATTACTTTCTTACCTCATTTTCTTGAGTTGTAGTAACATCTTTTTTCTGAACTATCTGAGCTATTCTTCTACCCACCTCTCTTAACTTCAGCTCTTTTTCTTGAGTCATGGAGCCCTCTTTTACTTTGTCTATCTCTCCTGCTTCTGAATTTCTGTCCTGAGAAACTTTTGTCTTTTATTTCGTACTTTAGCCTTTCTTTTGAAAACTAACTCCCGCCTTTACTCATCGATTCCACCCGCTTTTTAGTTATAATTGATCGCTCGCCTTTTTGCCTTCTTTTCCCTTCCATTTTAAACCTACAACCCTTACCTCGCCAATTCCATTCGCTTTTCAGTTATATACCTTCTCTTCCGTACTTTCGCCTTCCTTTTTGAAACCTACGCCGCCTTCCATCGTCAATTGCACCCGTTTTTTAGAAGTAACCAGCACGTTCTACTGATTGTGGCGATACTTTACCTACCATAAACGAACGATACTTTACCTACCATAAACGAACGATACTTTACCGAACCATACAAAGCTCATGAATTATTCATGAATACACACACTGTCATCATCGTCGTTACTGACACACAAGCGTATTATTATATAGATTACCTGTTCTATATCCATTGAATTAAATTGTTTCTACAAATTTACCATCTATTAGTTTAATTCACAGGCAATATAATTGAATCTGAAGGGTCAAGTACATTTAAATACTATCATACATTTTTTATATTTATTATAGATCCAGGTCCTCCCACTGATATTACATTGATTCAAATTAGTAATAGGAGATTACAGTCAACATGGACTCCTCCAGCAGATTTTCCTCAGGCAACATATCGTGTATATTTAAGTATGGATTTCAATACTGGTGGTATTGAGGTGAATGGAACTAATTACACAACTTCAACACTTAGCTCTGGCTCCATTATTATGTTTCATGTCAGAGCAACTACTGGTACTTACCTGAGTGTGCCAGCTACATTAATTCTGCCAATAAGAGGTATTTTAAAACATATACACAATGTACACATACGGTGTGAATAGTTATATTATTTGTACAAATACAGATGTCCTGTCACCAATTCTTTCTGTCTCATCAGTGACTGCTACATCAGCTACTCTGTTCTTCTCTCAACCTAACAATAGTTTATCAATAGATATGTACACAGTTACATTGTCCAGCTCTACGTGTGTTGGAGTTCCTTCCATTGTACAGTCAACTGCCAGCAACTCTACTGATGTTGATGATTTGAAGGCTGGTATTCAATACTCTGTTAATGTTTTTGCTAGAAATAATCTGGCTGAATTAACCGGAACTCAAAGTGCAACACTAGATACACCAGAAACAGGTATAATTGTTAATGTGACCTCATGTTTTGCTGTACACACATAGCTACATGCTTTTCTCAGCCCTACAGTGGACACACTTGCCAAAAGTATTAGCTGCAATTATGTTTTTTTTTAAATACTTACCAGTGAGAGTAAGACTGCTACTCCATTTTAATGCTAAGTTCATGCTTATATGGAGCTATTTTGTCTGTAGTCTGGAGTAACCAAACCCTTTCCCATATTTTGGCTACCATATGTCTGTCAGAGTTGACTGGCTGGAATCTGTACAACCTTACTTTAACTACAATCTGAATGGCTTTGCTATTCTGTTCATCTAATATTTGAATGATGAGTTGATCTATGTAAAATATCATTTGTATAGGCCATAATTAAAAATCTTGTCTTACCATGTGTGTAATTGGTCATAGCATTTATTAGAATGCAAATAATTCTTCACTCCCCTGATGCACAAGTGATGATTCCTTTAGACATAATAATTTTGCTGCCCATGCCTTACTAATAAAATAAAGATTAATATTGTACTTTGAAGTGATTTATAGCAACTTAAAAAAAATGGCCCAAATCTTTTTATTTCAAGATTTTTAAAGATTGAATAGAGCAGCATCATTCATTCGTTTCTGGCTGTGGCATTGGCAACCATAAAGTGATCTTTATTAATCAGTTATAATTTGATTCCATGGGACAAGTTAGTTAAAATTATATGACAAATTAAAAACAATAAACATTATATTATTTTGACTATGTAAGGTATTGGGTAATTTAATTCTTTTAAGCTGCTGATAAACTAGAAAAAAAAGTCCATACATAATCGAAGTTAAATGATTACTGATTAACTATAAATAAATTCATAAAATCAAATTAATTAACTAGTGTTTGACAAGTCTTTGCTACTTATTGAGCATAATTACAAATATGCAGTTCCTAGTGGCAGTCCTGGAGCACCAACAACAGATGTTATTACAAGAACAAATGTCACTATCATGTGGACTGAGATAGCATGTCTAGACAGGAATGGGGTGATCACTGGATATACTATTAGATATGGACCTGTTAACACTTCACCTACAACGATAGAGCATACATCTACTGATAGAAGTAGAGTAATATCTGGTCTGACTCCCTTTACCAACTACACTCTCTCAGTGAGAGGAGTAAATAGTGTTGGAGCTGGAATCTATTCAGCAGAGACTGTCATAAGGACGGATGAAGATAGTAAGTTAAGGTTATGTGATTAAATATAACAGCTATTGATTAGAAACTTGAGTTATTTCCATTCATGCTCATTGCAGAGTTCAAGTAGAACCACTAGTATAAATCCTAAAAATGTTTGATACTATTTAGTTGAAAGACCTGGTCATGTTAAAATGGCTACAAGATGTTTCTAACTTTACTTTTTGATAAATATTGAAGGTTTTCTAGTAATTTCTCATGCTACAAAATCACACTAAAATTTTCAGAAAGCTTTGAAACTTAATCTGCAGGGAGTCTGGTTAAATAGTCATGCTAGCTTGTTATCTTTGAAGCATAAGACTTGTACACTTGGTTGTGGAGTATGTTTAATATTGCAGTCACTGGGAGAATCTAGCTGGTTGTACATAGATGCATACTAGTGTGTGTGTGTGTGTGTGCATGTATGTGTTCAGTTGGTACATTCCAACTACATACTACAGAGTTCACAAATAATGCACTACACCAAAAAGCATAAAAATAGCTTAACCTAACATTAAATGCTAGTCAGTTTGAGACAAGTTCCATAGAAGAGTTCTAATTCACATAAGGAGTCACATACTTCCTGCTGTTTTGTGGGTGTTTCCACACAAATGATTAGGTTTCAACATGCCCCACCCACCTATTTTCCTGGTTTGTTAGAGAAGTTTATATTCTCCCCCACTCCCAGATGTTGTGATAACTAAACGCATATTTCCAGCTCCGTACACATGTGAGTAGAGATTCACAGAAATTATGAGTAGATAGAGTAGATACAATGCAAATTTTATTGTAATAGAAGCTGCTCTCAAAAGTAGTATTGTAATGCAACTTTTGAGAAACGTGTGTGTGTGTGTTTTATGGTATAGGACCAACTGCTGTAATCAATTTATCAGGACAGGCTATGCTGTTTGGTGTTCTCCTGACCTGGAGTGAGCCAGTCCCTCTGAATGGCATTCTCAGCAATTATACCATCAGATATTCAGTGAGTGGTGGTATTGAGAGAACAGCCACAACACGGGACACTTCTTACTCCATTACCAATTTAGACCCTAGCACAGTAATCTCCAACATCAGAGTACTAGCAATGACAGGAGCAGGAGATGGTCCAGAACAATATATAGCTGATATTACAACCTTAGAAAAACCAGGTAAGATGCAACTATATAATTATGTATAAGAAATAGCTAAATAAAGCCATTCGTTATTCTGTAAAAGGGAAGTCATTTAACAATTCTATGATTATATACAAGAAGTAGCTAAATACATTTTAAAACCATTTTTTCTAATTTGTTATCATTCAGTGACCTAGTAGATTTATACGTGATAGCATTAACAATTTTCTTTATTTTTCGATATCTTTTACTATCGTTCAGTGATCAGTTAGTAGAATTTATTTATTGGGTTCAATACAATACAACATTAAGAAATTTCAATGCAGAAAATGTATTCTAAGCTGGACAGATACTAGCAATACATATTTTTTTCATCAAGAATTTTATTGTACGTACAATTGTTCTAGATTATTTCACTTTTCCTGCAGTGAATGGTTTGAATGGGTTTAAACTCACTAAATTCTAATGTCATGAAAATTTTCTACACCACTTGTCCTATTAATCCCAAATACCAGTTTTCCATACTATCTCCCAGTACTTTTCTGAGTAAAAAGAGAAAACTGCTATTATCATTATTATTACAACTACTATTGTATTATTATTATTACCATTACTGTCATTATTACTAGTATTATTATTTTTATTGTTGTTGTTGTTGTTGTTGTTGTTGTTATTTCTATTAATTTTTTGGCTGAGAATAATTAAGATTATTGATAGTTAGTTACACAAAATTTAGTTTGTGAAAACAATGTGATAGTATTTTCTGTATAAATATAGCTACAGTACAGAATATTCAAGTCGAAGTTCTGTCAGCTTCTTCAGTTAGAGTATCCTGGAGCAACTCTGGTTTTCAAGGCATTACTGATTTTGTAGTCTTCTATAGACAGACTGACAGCACAAACGGACAGATTCGAGAAGTCGGTGTGGTCGTTGCAGCATCTGTCAACTCTGTTGTAATCAACAACTTAGTCAGTGGTGCAACTTATAGGTTTGAAGTAGTGGCAAGAGTTACATTTGGTGAAAAGTCCGTATCCGGACCTAGACCAAATCCACTGACATTGACTGTTGATTCAGCAGTAACCACAGCCGCAACCAATGGAGGATTCTCCACACAATCTTCAATAGGAATCAGTGAGTTAGCATTCTTTTAATTAAACAACTTCTTGTAAAATTAAAATGTAAAATAATCAACCATCAGGAATTAAAATATTTTGCATTATTTATGGTGTTTATACTACACTAACTAAATATCATTATGCATCATTTGAAGTACTATACAGTACCCACAGTACTAAATATAATGACTTAGAAGTACATGTACCTCATGCAACTTTTAATAATCTAATGTTGTTGTTGTTTTGCTGAATTAGATTGATACTTGAAATGTATTGGTAACTCACTATGGATACTATAAAATTGATGTTGGAGCTGCAATAGTCTTTTGTTGACTAATTGATAGTAGAAATGCTTGCACAATATTTGAAGTGCTGCTGCTTAGCTTCACTTAGTGTAGTCATTGATGGGAAGCAGAACTATTTAGTATTTAGTTACAATTAGCATGTTATTCTCACAAAAATTACTTTATAATTGGCGAGCGAGCGTAGCGAGCGAGACACTTACAGGGGTAACACAATTGAAAATCGGGGATGTTTGTTAATTTATTTATTTATTTGTATATATGTTTGGACGTACGTATGTAATTAAACGCGCGCGCGGGGAACTTTTTTCCTCCAAAAAAACACGGCTTTTTAGGCTTGACCCCAGTTTATTCTGAAAATACAGCATTAAGCAAGCCTTACTTTATACTTAAAGCTCCAAAGTGTGAGAAAATTTCTGCGAAAACACTTGCTTTTCAAGAAACAAAAAGTTGATTCGACCGGTTACTATGGCATTGAAGACCCTTTTCCAGACTTGATTTCAAAACTTCGCCGTTTTAGGAGGGATATGGAGCTAAAATTACAAATAATAACACTGGTTTATTTTTTTATCGTAGCTGAGAGCTTGTTCAAGAGTTACTGGTAATTGAGATTATCAGAATGGCAGATGTTTGATACTACAAAAGCTACCATTAAT
>WLWI01002186.1_pt1 | contig 16898 bp, 9 predicted proteins | sample 6701501 | NCBI WGS metagenome assembly WLWI01 (sample SAMN12718690, study PRJNA515312) | sponge metagenome | isolation source: marine sponge | host: Mycale hentscheli | place: New Zealand: South Island, Marlborough, Capsize Point | collected 2014-11-01
CCCCCCCCCCTTACTACCGAACTTTTTCTTTATTTTTTTATTTTTTTATTTTTAATCATCATAAGGAGAATAACTACACGCGAACTCATGGCAAAACCTCCTGGCATGATCCCCACCACACCGGGCACAGCAGTGAGAGAAACGTCACGGCACTGACGCACAAGGCCTGCCGTCGTTCCAAGAGAAGCAGGCCTGTACCCTCCTTCTCTTCTGCCTCTGAGGAGCCAAAGGCAAGGGCACTGGAGGTGTCGGGCACTGGAGCGACTCCGAGCTCTCCACCATGGCTTGCGTAAATAAGCACTGATTCAACAGGAAATCGGCCTGCTTCATTGACGAGTAGCTGTGCCTCAGCGACACGTCATAGCTCCTCCACCAGCCAGATGTACCCTATTCTGGCAGGACATCACAGTGGCCAGGTGCCCCCATAGAGCCACAGCCTTCTCCGGATAGGAGCGACTCACCACCCCTGCGTACTGGGCAAAGCTGGCCACCCAAGCATCCCGATCTGCAACTGGTCGGAATGGCTTTGCCTTCGAAGGTTTCTCTTCCCCTTCGGTGGACCTTCGAAACTCTGCCCGGAGGGCGTCCTGGGACAACTCCCCCATGTCCACAAATTCCCCTGCCAGGATCCGCTTAACCAGCCTGGCTGGAACAGTAGGCAGGGTAACACCCATTGAAAATTTCTGGGCCTCTCCCTCTGCTGCCTTCGCTGCCGCCTCTGCTGGGCGACTGGTTGGATCCGCACCATTTGGCTTTGAGCCATCTGCCGACTTTGGTAGGCCCAGTGCCGCCACAGCATGATCATCGACCGTGCCCAGGCCTGTATAAACACAACAACCGTGCCATCAGCACACAGTCCCAATACCACGCCTATGCTTCTCCGAGCCAAAGCGGAGGCCCCATGCCCCGCCTCTCCCTAGGTGCTATTAAGTGAGCCACATGCTCATGGCACTATACCTTAGCTACTATAGAGAGCTGCATGCCCTGCAAGTCATTGCTGTTAAGTTAGCCACGTATGCATATGGCTCATTACGTTAAGTATTATGGGGAGCCCACGCCCCCTATTCACTGCTATTAAGTGAGCCACATGCTCATAACACCATACTTCATCTACTATATAGAGCCACAATCACTACTATTAAGTGAGCCACATGCTCATAGCAAAATGTGACAGACTAACTATGGAGCCCCATACGCCCCTGCACACATGCTATCAAGCCACATGCCATTCCAAGTTGCTGTTGGGTGGCTTGCCCTTTCTTAGTGCAGTATACCACCTACTACAGCTAGTGAAAGTATCAGTCAATAATGGCAACCATAGTTACCTAAGTTGCTGCCAAAAAAACTAACATTATCAAAATCTGTAGCTCCACCACAGCCAGTCAGGCAATACAACAGCAATAGATATAGAGCAAAAAATAAACCACCCAAGTAGGTTATTTCAACAAAACAGACCCCCCACTGTGCCACTGCCAGAGCTGCTGCTGCCCAGACTGCTGCTTGCTATGCTGGAGGAGTCACCACCACTGCCAGACTTCCCACTGGAGCCACTAGTACAGCCGCTTCTAGCCACTGTGATTCTAGCCACTGTGCCTTCTGTGTGCCCTAAGTGCCTCCTCCACCATCCACCAGCACTTTCCTCACTCGTACCAGCCTCACTTATACCAAAGAATGCCCCTGAGGTACCAGCAGTGGAAGTACCAGCAATGGAGCATTCATCGCACACTCTCCTCCGGTTCCTTATCCATGATTGACTCTAAAATCCTCTCTTCAGTAACTTTTGCTCTTTCCCAGCTGGTATGTTCTAATTATTCATCTCCCGCACATGGAGGGGCCTTTGCGCATGATCCCACCTGACACTCCCCTTTACCTAACCAACCATCGCTGGTACTCTGCCTGGTATTAACCCAGCCTAGTCTGCTACTAATCTGTCAATTATTAAGCTTGTACCATTTCGTTATCTGTGCAATGGTGTAAATTGGCTAAATGGTCATGTGATGGTCAGTGTGTCTATTGGTTTGTTAGTTAATTTGGTTTGTCTACTCAGCAATACTTGAGATAAATTACAAGATTCTCCAGGAGTACAGGAGGAAAAATATTTGATACAGAGTATTCATGAATCTTTTGTTCAATTTCTGTGAGAACAATAATATGTATACCAGGCCCATAACCAGAGTTGTTGTTGTTGTTTGTTTGTTTTTTGTTGTTGTTATTGGGGGGTTATTAGTAACCCCCTTTTTTAATTTAATGATATTTATAGCTGAAGTACTTGGTTTCTCTGACAGACCAATATTTAAAGCTGTTGTATAGCTAACACAGAGTTTGTTAAAGCTTTTTCTAATATTAGTTACATATGCATTCAATTTGTATGATACGATACTAAAGCTACTTGCTTAATCCCCTTGATCTCATGTTCACGCAAAGGATTAGGCTCCGCCTTCAAGAGTTTTAATGATTACAGAAAGTCAACTATTATTGAAAAACTTAGGAGTCTAGCAATTATTCATGTTTATTAACTGAGACTTGAACATTGAAATAAGTTGCTTTCTCCAGTTTGTGGAATGTTCAATACAATTCATCAATTTCTAGTCATTCACTACCAATCTCTTATTTGTTGCAAATTACAAAAGAGGGTATGGTTATTTAAGTGGGTGTAAATTAGTTCAGAGTAACCCCCCTTTCAAAATCCTGGCTACAGGGGGCCTTTTTGCCTTAAAGATAATTAAATGGGTGTGGCTTCACTAAAGGTGTGATTGACTAGATCATCTATTAATCATCCACAAAGTGGGGGTTGAATTTTTGTGCATAGTAATTGGTTACAGGGAACTTCATCTTTTTGTGCGTGTATGCTAACGGTGTGAAATTGATCGCTCATCATGCACAGTTGAAGTCATTGTATGTGCGTGCCTCAACACATTGACCAGGTCTCCCTGCACTACCCGTGCACGTTGTCTGCCTTGCGCCACCCCTGCAGTGACCGCTATGTAAGGTAGAGATATACGTTTGATCATCGACAGACGCCTTTGATGAGCTAAATACTGTTTAATGTCTAGCGTCAATGTTGGCCCACTGAGACCACCAGCTGTTCTTTGATACACCTGCTCACAGAGTGAGCTTGACATCACACTTGGTCTTCCTGAAAGTGGCTGCTTGGTTGGTTAGAAGCTGACTCAGGCCTATTTAGAAAGAAAAAGTATACGACAGGAGAAGAAATCAGGATTGTAGATCTTTATTTGAAGGTGTGAGAAGAGAAGAGTTGGTATTATTCCTTTTTATAGTTTAAAATAGGTTTAGATCCCGTTGCTATATTGTTACTAGGTGTACTAACTTGGTAAGTGTGCACTATTTTTTGCCTTTAGCCATTTCTGCGAAAATGCTGATAAACAAAGTTGCTAGTGGCAACTGGGCATGCGTAAACGGGATCTAAAATAGTTAGAGCATGCACGCTTATGCTCTAACTATTACATATCCCATTTCTGTCATATAAATTTAATTTCATCTCTTTAAAATATTCTTCACGTGGTTTAGGTAAAGTGAGTTAGATATTATTGGAGATAATTAAAAGGGTGCATGTTAATCCTAGTACATTACCTTATTAGCACTTTCTTATGCATACCTTTACTTGGTATACTGCTGTTATGAAGTGGTGTGAATGGCTGGGAGACTATTAAGTCTTGTTCAGTGACTTCTGGGTGTTTGCTTTGGCATTGATGAAAGTGAAAGATAAACAATAAATTTTGTTTAGAATAAAGTGAATTTTTGTAGAGATTTGTTGCGGCTTTTGACCAACTTCAGATAAAATATAGCTAAAACAATTCTTGCCAGTTTGTTTACTTTATCACTCCGTACAATTTTAGTTAATACTTAGACATAACTATAATATAACCAGCAGGCTGAATTTGTATCCAGAGACAGCTGCATTCATGCCGCTACACCTCTAAAGGGAGAGAATGTTTCAGATGCTTAGTTTAAAATTTTAGCCATGGAATTTGAATTTGTTCAGTACTTTCTCATTCCAAAAAATCATTTCTGCATGTGGCTTCACATGCCTAAAGTACCTTTGTTGTCAAGATCCCTTCAGCTTGGAGACAAAGTGGTAGTCTTGAGAACGTTACTATGGTACTGGTGTACTAAAACAACTATTATTTACTTCAGAGGCATCCAATTTCCATTGTCCGTGAATGCGGTAGTTTAGTGGGCTCTAATTGTGAATGTGGTAGTTTTCTATTTGGCATAAGGCCTGTTGTCTGAAGGCTTTCATTGTTTGTGATTTTTGTGCTTGTACATATACTTTTATACATATGTACTCATGTGAGTATATGTGTATACCTGTATTATTTACGTGCAGGTTAGACAGGCATTGCATCACCTTCAGACCGGCGGAGTGGCGGATCGTCGTCATAATTCTAATGATGATGTAAGTTGAGTTCCACTTTACTGACATGTTTTATTAAGTCTGCTCATCTCCGAACCTGAGCTGAGTGGGAGTGTCACTGTGACGATGTCGTTATTTGGTCTCTTCCCATGTTCCGTAATGCCTATTGGATCAAGAGTTTTACCCCTTATGGTTGTAACAATATTTACTTTTCAAAGCAGACATTTCGTTTAGTCTTCCCATATTTTAATGTCTATTAACTGCGCTATATTGGGATGTGTGTATTTGATTTTTGATTTTTCTGTGATGTCTTGCCATTTTGCTTTCATAGATGTCCAGCTTTAATTTAGGTCTGTCTACTTGTGCTTGTTAGCTTCCTGCCATGGAAGCAGTAATGCCTGACTAGATACGTTGATGTGTTTCGGTAGCCAATTAACGCTGGGAAGATTGCCGGCGTCTTGTTGATTCTAGTTGCCAAGAGACTTTGATTTAATTGATTGATGGAGTTTGTGAAGATAGTGGATATTTAATGAACTGTAGACATGATGGCTAATCTGTAGCTATCTATTGAGACACCTTCCCTCGTTTGTTGACAAGGTTGTTGCTTAGTTATATAATGTGCTGCGTTGTATTGGCTTTTAGTAATTGAGCACAGACGAGAATGGAATATTGTGGAAATGTATTTAGATGTTTACCAGCAAATCTAATAAACTGCACAAACATATTATTAGTGATGACAATAATAGTGAATGATTATATTTACATCATGCAAGTCACTTATTCCGATATTGGACTAGTAGATAGTATTTGTCCTACACCATTTTTAGTTCATTCCTTACCAGCTACCAGAGTTTCATAAAGGACTTTTCGCTAGGGTGGGGGACGATGTGTGTACTGGGTTACACTTATTTTCAAATCCACACTACAGTACTTTGATCCAAATGTCTATAGAGAGTGTATACTTCACACTCTGACCAGTGTTTGGTCACATGTATGATTTTTATAATCTTGCTACTCATATAATTCAACTTCAGTCAATGCACTATATTAACTTCCAATAAATTCTGGAGGGGGAGGGGATTTCAGGGCCAGCCCCCTTCTGTATGAAACCTTAACTGTTAGCCATAGTTCCACTCCTTACCAATTTGCCGAGTTACTCCTACAATACTGCTCCTCAGCCATCTTCATAAATTAGAGTGTCAATTTCATCATGCTTACATCAGATTCAATTATTAAATTCCATCATTACTTGCATGCTCAAGTATTGTTAGTTTAACCTTAGCTGGAGATTTCATTCTCTAGCCAGTTGCCCAAGATTTTTTAAATATCTTTTTAATTGAGGTCACTTTAAAATTTTCGCCTGCTCTTTGAAGTCATGTCATAGTGACTAATGTTGAGACTCGGTTAGCCATCTTAAGTGATAATAGGTTTATTGTTTGCCCTTTTTAGTGAGTAATTAGCTTCCCATTAGGCCAGATCAACAAGATTCAGCTTTTAATTATCTTTCTTGCTATTACTTTGTTTGCTGTACTTAAACCTTCAAAAAGAGCAAAGGCTATAGAACCCATATAACATAGACTTCCTCTCCCCAAAGATGGCCAGCAGTGAAATTGCGGTAAAATTACCTTTCTTGTTATCTGCTTCTGTTTTATCTCCAGGACCTTGTCACAAAAATAAAATTAAAAATTATACTCTGGTGTGTGTTTTGCAGAAGCTGTGGTGCTGGAGATGCTAGGAGGTTGGCGAGTGGCACTGTGGTCAGGGAATGGTTAAGAGATATCCATGCCACTGAAGAGGACTTCCGTCTTATGCTGGCCACTTTCTCCAGCTTGGACTAGCTAATGATCCTCCTCCCTCCCTTGGAAATGGGAGCCCTCAGAGCAGCTGGTTCAAGTCTAGACTGTAGCCACACTCCCAGGTCATATCATCATACACATCTCATTAACGCCCTGGGTTAGTGTTGCTGGCAATCTATATATTTTTTAATCAGATTCTTTTGTTTTGCTACTGGGATCAGTTAATAATGGAATGGTCACATATTTAAAATGTCTGGCTTGAGAGAGAATTGGGTGTGAAGTGTTGGATTACAAAAAAACTTCTTTATATTAAATACTACAGGGTCATAGTCCAATGAATTTGGGGAGTAAAATGTCTGGCACATAATCATTTGGACATGAAATGAGAGTCTAGTTGAGCTGAAGTTCTCTGGACGGAATTGATGTTTCTGTGGATACGATCCTTCAGTGACGCACTCGTGCTCAAGGACTGAACTCGGAGTGGCCTGTAGACAGAGACAAAAAGGTGCACCAATTAATGCCAGTAGAGCAGTCCACCTAATCCCTCCACCAGCTCTGAGCAGAGCTAGCAGCCCACAAGCCCCAGGCCAATTAATAAGGACATAGATCCAAGATCATTTGCTCAGGCAGACACAACAAAGGGTCTGATAAAAAAGATATTGTAGCAACTAAACAGCTTCTCATCTTTCACAAGAAAGTTTACAATAATTTATTAGTTGTGAAAGATTAGATGGACCAAATGGACAAGTGAAATCTATTGCTCAAACACACCCACTCACACTATTTTACAAATTGAGACGGTGTACTTTAAATAGTTACCCTCCTCCCCTCCCCCCCTCAAGTGATTAAATTAGATGTAGATTACTGTAATTGGTGGGTATTACACTACCATGTACATATATATTTATGAAAGGTGTGTATGACAGTGGTCCTGCAATTAGCACTGGATGAGAAGATCTGAATAGCCTGAATGATATTGAAATACATCACAAATAGGATGTCTTAAAGGAAGGCTAACTGTATGGAACAACGTACACATACTAAACCTAGTGGGGTGATAGGGTGAAATTTTAGGACATGTATAATTGGAAGCTCTACATGAATTGTGTGGAGCTTGCTGTGCTCACCCCAATGAAACAAAGCAAGCAATAGATTATATAACTATAGTACACATGCTTATTGACAGTATTATACAGAGCCAAAATGTTGGTAAAGTTAATTGAAATAGCTGGGTAGTACTGTAACCAAAGACTCCAAACATTTTTCAAAGTTCATCCTTTGTATGCTAATGCTCTATAGTGCGGCTTTTGTTACCTGCGTATGAGCACAGCAAAGCCAGTGATCAAAATGTATGTGTGTTTTACTTGTACACACTATTGGTACTATTTATTTGCTTGTTCCATGCCCACAGCACAAGTTTGACTTACTAAATTACTACCAGATTCATTATTGTCATCTTTTTAATTATGTACAGCAGCATTTCTCCTTTATAGAGTGTACTGAAATAACTGTCATCCCATAGAAAATGCATTGAAAAAACAGGAATTTGCTTAGGGCAGTATTTCCCATATTGGCTCTAAGGCTATAGGAACCGTACAAGACTAATTCTTGATTAGACAGTTCACTTGAGGTAGGTATGGAATACATTCACGCCAAATTGAACAATCTGATTGGACAGTTTGAACGTACCATGGTACAAGTATAGGTTACACCATGATCCTGAATTGAGCAATCTGATTGGACAGTTTGAATTGAGCAATCTGATTGGACAGTTTGAACGTACCGTGGTACAATACATTTATTCCCTCAGAAGTCCACATAAATATTCAGCCCCTTTAGATGTTTCTATTATTATTCCTAGTCATGATTAGGTGATGTTAGTGCTAGGTCTGTTACCTTAGTAAGCTGACTTATGCACTTAGTCAAATGTTGGTAAATAGAAATAATTTGGTGGTATACCCCATAATAATTTTGGTTGTATACCCCATATTGAAGCCAAAGACTCCAAAAACTCTTCAAAGTTCAAAGTTTACATCCTATGTATACTAATGCTCATGTACAGCTTTTGTTACATGCAGTGAGCACCAAGCAAGCGTTCAAAATGTCTGTATGTGTGAGAGTGGGAAAAAAAGTCTATTGAAAAAAAAAAAGAAGTGAATAAAGTGTAAACATTATTGGTACTTTCAATGATTCAGTCATTCTAGGCTGAAGAGGACTTAGCAAGAAGTCAAAACATCTGGGCTAAGTTTTAATTAACAATATTGGCTGTTAGAATGAGAAAAATTTGCTATTATTATTGGTACTGTTGTCTGCCTATAGCACAATGGTAGACTTTATCAATCTTTACCAGCTATTAGACTAACCATTGCCCACAGTTAACCATCTGCTTTTCAATGCTTACTAATTAGAAGGTAATATTAATGTACATTAGGAACATGACAAAATATTTGGCCAAAAATTGTGGAGTCACAGAAAGCTTCAGTTTGTGCATTAAGGTTATACTTCTTCAAGCATTTCCACAATTTTGGCAGGAAAAACAATCACAGAACAGGTTATTGGATTTTAGGCTAGCAGACATTCACAAAATCACTATAGTGATGAAACTTCAAAAATCATTACTGTACCACACTGAATGGGTCTAACAGCTGTTGCGATTATTAAACTGATGCTAGTAGATACTGGTTCAATAAGATCCATTGCCTTCCTGTAATGGGAGTTGTCCACTACACATCAGCCCACTGCCTAGACTAAAAAAAAAAAACCAGCAATAACAAACTTAAGAAATAATAAACAAACTAAAAAATAAAAAAAATCACCACTCTGCATGCCAGAAGCAAGCGTGACTGCTTCACCAGCCCCACCAACACAATGAATGGGTCACAGCTGCCAAACTATTGGCACTGTAACTGAAACGCCACAAAGCAGCAGACACATTCTTTGCCCTTCACAAAGCCTCCACAATGGCAGAGACATTTTTTCCTAGCCTGCCACAGGGACTCAGACATTCATCACCTCACAACAGCTAGTTAGCAACACGTTCCCGGCTGAGATATGTCAGCTTTTGTGAGAGAAAACAACAAGATACTGGAAATTATCTTCTCAACTTCTCTGTCTACCCCCAGCAAACATTGTCCTCCATTTAATGTTCTTGCAAACTAGAACTCAAGACTTGGCAAGCAAAGAGTCGGTCCATTCCTACACTGCAGGAGGAATGTAAGGCTGCTCTTCATTTTTAATTCTGACACATAACAAATATAGGTTCAGTGAGGCTGTTGTATCGCTAATAAAATAATTGAACTTCTCGACGATCCGCCAAATTGATTAATTTCGAATCACCAAATTCTCATCTAAATAAGGTTAAAGCACCTTTTTAATGCCAAAGTTTTACAAAGTGACCCCAGAAACCACCAGCTCCAAATATACCTTCTTCTTACTTAGCTCTTAATCATCCATTGGCAGAGAGAACAGATCATGGCATCACTGTCTGCTTATGTTAGCTATGTCATTAAATAATAAAAGTAAGTTAAAAGCTCATGATACCCTTGTACTTGCATGCCCTTGTAGTTTTCCAGTATGGTGAGAAAAATAGTAGTATAGACAACTAATTAATTGGTAAATAGTAAGTACACAGCAATGTATTCTCCTCTCCACACATACATAAACACACACACACACACACACACACACACACACACACACACACACACAAAAAAAAAAGTACCACATAGAAATAAAATATTCACAAAATTTGAAAAGTCTATAAACAAGCCTCTCTTTCTCTCCTATGTTGTTATGCTGATGGTATGGTGTGAACAGTGGTGGAACTGATAGAGTGTCCTAATAGCCCAGTCTATACACACTGGGGAGGGAGCAGTGGTGAGAGTGGAACTGTTCACAAGTCATTATCCAGAATATTTGATCAGCATTGGATTTCTAATGACCAGACGAAAAGGATGGATCAAAAGTTGCTGTAGTTCTGAATGGATTCCTGCATACTCATGTTGGAGGGGCATTGATAACATATACATCCTGCTTGGTTTGATGTTTATCCAACAGCACAAAGCCTGGGCAGCAAGAATTTCAAGTACGTAAATCACATCATAATATGCACATAGTCTTTGAAGTCGTGAACAACATTGGTTTAACAATATCAGTTGTTATTAGATACTTACGCATACCTTCTACTTTATTTTCCTATTTTTTTCTTTTATAACAGCTCAAGGTTACTAATTGAAACCACAAAAAGTGCTAATGAATGATGTGAAAAATGTTCAAAACTAGATAATTGCAAGCAGATAGACATTCCTATCGTTACAATCACAGCCATTTTATTAAATATAAAGAGGCGCGTGCTTAGAAGACTGTAATGATTCTAATTCAGATCAGCCTACCCAAAGAGATGCATCAATAACTTAATAACCTATCTGTAACAGTAATTTTCCCAGAGATCAAGTAACACAGAGCAGGTAACACAGAGCACCAGCCACTCTAAGGCCACACTTCTCCCTCCATTGATCACACAAATACAAACCAGTGAGTTTAATTAATGCACGCCATAACAACCAGCCACTGTGTGTTAGCTCCAACTATATTGACTTACTGGAGAAAGTCCCCGGATGATTTCACGTCTTTTTCTTTTTTTTCTAATTCCTAAAAAGGAAACCAACAAATATAGTAAACTTAATCAGACTAAACCAGAGACATTATGATAAGTACCTAGACAAAACAAATTGCATTTAACAGTTGTGACCATAAATCTTTAAAGTTTAAAAATAAAGATTACATAGCTAGCAACAGAAGGCTATTTAAAGCAAAAAAATATTTTCTTATTGCCATTTCTCATTTTAACAAAGAATGACATAAAATTAAGAAATCTGGAGAAAAAAAACAACAGAAATGAGCCACAGTCCACATTATGTGCTAACAAAATTTAATAAGACACTGCAAAGGTACCAACCCTTCATTAGACCATAATTAGGTACAATCTTAGTGTCCCTGCTGTAAGTTATGCCTTGGTTGTTAAACAGGTTTTGATGTGGCATTCAGTATAAGAAAGTCATTACAAACCTCCAGTCTCGCCTATATAGTGTGCAACAATAACCTATGCAAAAAAAAAAAAAAAAGAAAAAAAAAAAAGACATTAGGGACCCACAACTAGAGACCAAAAACTACCATTCATTGGAATGCATGCGGGATTCAAGTCTCCCAAAACTCTAGACTTCCAATGACTATCAACCCCAGAAGAATGGCTGCTTGTACAAGCAATGGACTCCACGAACCTGGGATAACACCAGGGACTACTCCCTCCTGCCTCAGGCCATGTGTATACCAGCAACTCCAGACTGATCTCACAATAACAACATGATCTCACAGGAAATGCACTGGAATCTCAGACTACCACTGGTCTAGTGGCAGAGAGACACATCATCCCAGCCATCCATAAGTTGCACCAAGTTTTGTAAGTCATGCAGCCAATAAGCTGAGAGGATGTTTGTCCCATTAAGGTACAATTTCAGCAGGTTTTTTAATTTTAATTTTAATTTAAAAGTTTCTGGATTAACTTGTACAGGAAAAACACAACATCTGCTTAATACACAAAAGGCAGTTCTGCAGCAAACAAACAACTTACCTCGTGAAGCCGTAATCGTTTTCCACGATGCTGGTCATGTTCTCTGGAATAATGGACAGATGAACTAATATAACTACACACATTGCCAAATCCACACTGGCTCACCTCCCACATGACAACATCTCTTGCCTCCTTCTTTCTAATTCTTTGGGATCCATTTGCCTGCAAATAAGGAAGGTCAGCACAAACATTAAGACAAATTGCATGCACAGAAAGGAATGCAGGCAAAAAAATAATAAAGCGGAGATGATGGAAGCAGTTAAATATTTAACAAGCATTACTGTCTAAGGAACTATAACTATAGCTGAAGGTGTGGGAAATATACAGAAACCACAATGGGAACAGAGTGCACCGAGAGGGATGTTGCTGGAAAGTGATTCAGAATCATAAGGTCACAGACTAGACTGGCAGTGGTAATTATATGGGTTATTAGACAAAGAACAACAGAAGACTTCGACAAAACTACGATCTGACAGCTATGACAAACACAAAGTCACGTATCTGAATTAGGCAGTCAAGTCTTAAATTGGTCCCAAATTTAGCAGGTCTAAATAGAATTGACGCATTATTTTTAAAAACAAAGAATGAAAACCTAAAGTAATGACTTTCTTTTATGCGTAAGGTCAGACAGAACCAAAGCTAGACTAGTTTGTTTAAATATACAATCCATTGGTTGACGGCGAGTAAATAAGAGATGTCTACTTCTTTAATAAAGTTCTATGGCAGGAGATACGGTGCCAGGGGGCAACTATACAGTGGAACCTCTGAATAATGGACACTCGAGGAACAACCAGTTCTGTCCATTATATAGAGGTGTACTTTACATAGAGGTTCTTATTTAGTTATGATAATTCCCATCGGTACATTTACTATTGTCCATTGCAGAGAGGTCTCCGTTATATGGGATGTCCATCAAGAGAGGTTGTATTCTCAGCTATGAGTAATAGTAGTAGTGTCCACTAAAAACAAAAAAGTTTCTACTTTCGCTAATGGCGACATAAATATCAGTAGAGCCACACACCATTCTACTTTAAAACAATTCATCCTTAACTGCATTTGTATTACTCATTACACAAACACACACACACACACACACACACACCTGAGTAGCTTACTTACTCAACAAAAACACATTATTAGCATGCAGCGGAACTAGAATACAATAATAATGAGGAAACTGTTGTTTGTTCAAATACAGATTCATTGAATCAATACACTCGAGTGTGATAACAGTCTTGATGTAAAGAACAATGCATTCAATCACAACACTTATGATTATAAGGAAGAGAAGGCAACTAAAAATATAATTAATATATATATATATATATATATATATATATATTGGGGCGCCATTATCCGATGTTCTATAAAATACGAGGAATGTGACGTCAGAATAAATGCTGAATAAGTCCAAAGTAGTTTCCGATGAGGAAACATATCCGACACGAGCTCATAGGTGGGATGCCTGGATAATTAGTCACAACCGTCTTCTTGCTGATTAGATGACATCTTACGGTTCTGTGGGTGGCATATGCCCTAAAGGTGTCCAAACAGGCTTCATTCCACAGCAGCAGACTGACAGGCATTCTTTTATCTTCTTTATATTTAGAAACAGAGAATTGCCTTCACTTAGCTGATCTCACTAATAAGCTTGCACTTTCATTTCTGTCATGCGAAAAAATTTGGAGGAATTCTAAGATCTACTATGTCTACTACATCTGTTCCTTTCACATGTTTCGCGCCAGTGCCGAATAGGCACGACCGTCAAACCGGACTTACCCACTTGGCATACCGCTGACATTTCTGCCTTATTCCCAGACAGCAATTGCCTGGTTTGAACTGCTTCAATTGTAACTATGACAATTTTCCATCTTGTTTGATAGCGTTCCTTTGTCGTTATAATTATATTACAACCAGTGCTCACTAATGGATCGATTCCCTATTTGATACAAATAAGGTATAAAACAATAAAGTATTAACAAACTTTCCAGAGGTAGATTCAAAGAATTAATTGGCTGACATCTGAACGGCAAGTGTACTTAATTTAAGCTAATTTTATCATGACAGTATAGGATAAAGGGATGTCTAAAATTAAGAATGTATGAGTGGCCTCACTTGCTGTACTGATAATTCTGTACTATATTTAAAATACTGTCAAATCTATTGGTAACCAGTACAAATAATTACCAAATACATAATAATTTCCTAAATAAAGGATTAAGAATTTCTGAAGGGGGAAGAGGAAAGTTTTTTTTTCTCCCCCCAGCATGGGTGAATACCCCCTTTACCTCTCCTTAAAAGCAGCCCTGCAAAGAGCATGACCTTCACTAAAGCAGCACAGTTTTCTTATAATTAAACCATGACAACTAACTATAACTAGTGGTGTACTTGAGCACAAATGGCGAGTGAGCCTCCCTAAGTTAGGTTAAGTTTAACTTGTAACTTCTAACACTAAGTGACTAAATTACATCAATACGGTAAAGGGGTTGCAATGCCATAGTAACCACTTGCCGACTTTTTAAAAAAATGAAACAAAAAAAAACAACAAAAGGCATTTCTAAGGAATTACTGCACAGGCTTGAACGTAACTTTATTTTCAAGCTAGAACAACACTGCTGTGTAGGGCATATAACTATGACTAATAGTGCACTAACTTACCATCACCACTAATAAACTTCAGTAAGTCTGTAAATTTTAACTGCACCCGCAAAAAAATTCAGGGCGGTGAACAATTCAATTTCCTTGGATACGGGTAAAGATTGATAAACCAGGGGATTCTGATTAATGAAGTTTGGGATGGGGTCGACTACCAAGCTAACACAAAAATGCCAGGGTCAAAGTACAAAATTACATATGTGTGTCCACACATATATATAAACTAATATCCCTGATTTTCAATGGTGTTACCCCTGATAGTGTCTCACTCACTTCACTCGCTTGCCAATAATAATAATAATAATATAATAATAATAATAATATACTAGTTGACGAGTTTCTAGTTCCTACCCAAACTTTCAGTTCTTAGGTGAACAAAGCTATTAAAATTTTTTGTTTTTCAGGGGAGTGGGTTGGGGGTCAGAATGTGGATGTAGAACTAGGAAACGAAGTATACAGGACAAAGGAAGGGGGAACTTTTCATACCAGTCAGCAACTCAGAGCAACTAGCAGGCCACGTCCTTCCTGACGTGGGGAAGTGTTCACTCAACCACAGACTTTCATTATTACCACAGCAACCTCTCCTCAGTCCCCAACTCAACCCCAACTAGCTGCCTTCCTCAACATTCTTCCATCCTAGACTATCCATACCAACAGTCCCTTCCTCTTAAACCAACTTCTCACCATAATTTCATATTAGCGGTTTCTAAAATTAAAATTGGTCTGGTTGCCTTGGTGATAATTTATGACATAACTGCTCAAACATTCCAACAGTACCTACCGCTAGATAGAAACATTCTAGAGCTTCTTAAAAAATAGACTATAGACTAGCCCACCCAGTGTTTTTGCATAGACATAATATACTTACAGCTGCCTGAATGTTGTATATTTTAGCTACAACTTTGTACATTCAGAAGTTAATGATAGACTTATTAACCATAAAAACCAATTAAATTTGGTAATAAATACTGAAATACTGCAGCCAAGAATGACGGAATCATTGAACAATATTTTGTATCTTCCCAGTATAAAGTAGCATGTGGGAGGGGAGCATACATCCATCCAAATATGTACTGTACCTGGTGCTGGACCGTGATTTGGAATAGGGCTGATATCTTTGTCTTCCTGATGTCAACTTAGAATGCGTCGACTCCCTGAAATAATATAAGTGAGAGAATGAAACACATACAACATTACATACATGCACGCACACATACACACATGACACCATTGACTCAAATCGGCAGATATAATCACATCATGAGTGGGTTTGTAAGTATTAGGTAGCAACTAAAACACAGCACTCTCTTCAATATGCTGTTAAAGATTAACCACGACTTCAGTGTGTTGCTAAAGACGATATCTGGGCTTCGAGAAAATTATTCTTTCTAATTATAAAATAGCCTACTTATGTGATTACACATTTGTTTTTATCTGTCTGCTCATGTGTAGCTGGAAGTGCTCTCTTCCTTAGCTCTTATATAAAGAAAAAATGTGGATGAAGATATATTTTGTGTACAATTTCATTATTGCTTATAAAAATAAATAAGGAGTATAGCTAGGTAAGTTTTGCTCACCATTAGGGCTAAAGTGCACCACTAGTAATATTAGCTTAATAAACAGCAACAATGACCTCAGCATGGCCTTCCATTTGTGTCCATATCATACACCACATGACCAAAAATACAACACAACACTGGCTTCTTAACACCACCAAAAACAAAAACAACTTCACACAAAACAGAACAAGCTGGTCATTTCTCAGGACCTGTGCCTTCCTCTCTTTGGTCATTCTTCTCCATTACAGTTCCACCTCCCATTAAAGTCCATATATACACTTCCCCTTCCTCCTCCTACTTTCCTCTCTCCCCACTTCCTCTCTTCTGAGTGTCCTAAAATGGTGCTGATTGATATCCATTGTGCTTGTGTAATTTCCTTAAAAAGTAAGTCCAGATTCTATCTATGGTACCCAGCTTCCATTCTACATTGTGGCTGCAAAACAAGGTCAAAAAACTGAACTAAGTCTTTCTCCCTTACAAACCACACAACCCACACATTACGGCAAACTGCACAACTTATTTCATTTACTGTAGGTGGCTTGAAACCAAAATAAGTGTCTGAAATTTAACCCTGTCAAATGGTTACTAAAAGTGAAACCAGCCTACTGTGTTCAGTTCAATTGCTGCCCATATGACAAATGAGGCTGTGTCTTGAGAGTCTAGGTAAGAGATAGACAACGAAATCGAGGGATCTACCGCCCACAGAACCTTGAGGGCTGCAGGCTGTACCGTCCCGAGCGTAGCGAGGGCGATACTATCTCCTAAATCTTCTTTCAACCAGCTACTCTTCCACCTTCTTCAACTCAATCATCTCTCCTTTATTTAGCTCCTCACAGTCAGCTCTCCAGTCTAGCTCCTCACAGTCAACTTTCAAGTCAAGCCCC
>WLWI01002187.1_pt1 | contig 16890 bp, 15 predicted proteins | sample 6701501 | NCBI WGS metagenome assembly WLWI01 (sample SAMN12718690, study PRJNA515312) | sponge metagenome | isolation source: marine sponge | host: Mycale hentscheli | place: New Zealand: South Island, Marlborough, Capsize Point | collected 2014-11-01
AGGGCTCCTAGGCTAAAATTCTTTAGTAGGCCCTAAGGAACAACCATACAAAATTTTATGCTTTTGTCCAATGGAAACTGGTAAACTTGCATAATGACCCTAAGCCACCTGACTAATACGCATTATATTTGATGTTACAATGCTATTCACTGTGAAACATTTGTGAAGTAATTTACTAGTTACTTCATCTGTTAGCACATTATCCATATACAAAATACTACCAACTTAACGTGGTAAGAATAAGTCAACTCATAAAACTAATCAGTCATAATTTTAATAATAAATTTCTGAACAATTAGCTATACCAGCATTCTGTGTTGTCAATTCACATGAAACACTCACCATCAGAAGGTGTGGTGAAGAATACATTTGCCGTTTCCCCTTCTCCCAGAACACCAGAGCTATCACGATACCTGGCCAGGACATGTACAGAGTAGGAAGTCAAAGGAACTAAATCAATGATGTTGATTGAGGTTTCTGTGGTAGAATAATTAGCAGTGCCTCCGATGACAGATACTATATAGTTCACAACACTGTCCCGGTTCACTCTAGGAGGATCCCAGTCCAACCTGACACTGGACCAGGTCAGGTGATAGAAGCGAAGATTCTCTGGCTGAGAAGGAGCTGGAAGTTGAAAAGAAAAAAGATATCATTCTATCCAATAATTTGTAGCTAATGAATTTTTATTATGTTGTGATAATGTTTAGTTACATAAGTAGGATACTTGCACTTATGGTCAGATAGTTATATCTTGGCATGGTCAGATAGTTATATCTTAGTATGGTCAGATAGTTATATCTTGGCATGGTCAGATAGTTATATCTTAGTATGGTCAGATAGTTATATCTTAGCCTGTGATTCAGTGAATCAGAATAAGAACCTACTTTTCTGATAACTGCTATATGTATGAGCATGTCTTATTCTTAAAAACTCAATACGTGCATACTAAGCCATTAGGCACTAGAAACAGTTGATTTAATTTCATAAGCAAGAAGAGACTCCAGCATGTTTACAGATTGATCTGAACTGAAATGTTTTTATAAAGTACTTGGCAATTTTCAGAAAGATTTATTTACCGCATACAACTTCTGCTTTTTTTTTCTTCCATAGTTTGATTCTATATTATAAACTATTGGATACAAAAATAGCTGTAGTTACTCCTTCAGCCCTTTTTCTGCCAGTATGAAATTAGCTATCATATATTATATTGATTATACATTGTACTCACTTTGACTAAGCTACTAGCTAGCTATATGAATCCTAGGTTATTCCTACTCCAAGTTACAGCAATAGCTACAAAAGAAAAAAAAAGAAAAGAAAAAAAAAGGCAGCACATAGCTTTAAGTTTTCTTCTTCTTCCATTTTATTATCGTTGTTGCTATTATTATTGTTACTATTATTATTATTATTATTATTATTAACTAGCTAGCTAGCTATACGTACTTACTGTTTACCTTCCAACAACGTTGTAAATGATAGACCAAACAAATCCACCATGAATCCGTAGCTAGTCGAGATGGTGCAGCTATAATTTCTGCCCGCGGAAAAGCCAAAAGCCTGGAAGAAGCAGGAGGCTCCTGAATCAAGTGGCCCAAATCTGTCTATGATTACGTCTCGTCCTGCCGACCTACAGTTCAAGGAGTAATTATCATTGCAGTTTCCAGACCAGTTGAACTGCACGGTGGAGAAGGAGTCGGTCAGTTCCACTTGCTGATAACCCAGTCCAAATGAACAAAACGCAGACAGTACAAGGACAGCGCCAGCTAATTTCAGCAGTGATACTCTAAGGCAGTTATTAGCCGAGGAATTCTGAACTACATCATTCTTTATGACCTCCATAACGGGACAACTCGGATTGGCAGAGAAACCTTGCGCTGATGAGAAAGTCTGAGGCGCGCAGATAATTCCGCATACATTTATGTATAGCTTCTTTTTTTTGTGACTATTTTATTACAATTTCCCTTCATTTTAAATATTTTCAATCATATAATGCATTACTCTAAATGAAATAATGATGTATTAGTAATATATTAAGTATGTGTGAGTATCATCGGCATAGTGAAAATTAGCAAATAAAAAACAAAAACAAACTGTGGTTGATATAAATTCAATTTTTTCTTTCTCTCTCTTTTAAGAAGATAAAAGAAAGAGTATACATAAGCCATGCTCGTTCATGTCTTCTCTGTGAGCTCAGTTCATGTCTTCTCTGTGAGCTCAGTTCATGTCTTCTCTGTGAGCTCAGTTCATGTCTTCTCTGTGAGCTCAGTTCATGTCTTCTCTGTGCCCGTAAAAATGTCAACACAATACAAGCAATTGTCACGGCAACCTACAACAAGCCTGTTGCCCATGGCAACCGGAGAAGAAAATATCTGGCCTGGAAGTTGTATTTGGCTCACAATATTTCCGCTTGCGGCCTCAAGTGTGAAGAGCTGTCCATGGATGGTAGCAACACTAACACACCACACATTCACACCATTTTCGGTCACACGGTGGCAGAATGGAATTGAATACACTTCACTTCCAAGAAATAAACTCCATTCCAGTTCCAAGTCTTGGTTCCAGCAATATATGTGCTTATCGTGTGATCCACAGATAATCAATGTTGAGTGGCTTCTTTTCCCAGTATTTTTATTGTTGTTTAAGTTGACTACACAGCAGGAGGAGAAAATGCTCTTACCTGTATTAGCAAGACAACGCTAAAAAACAACAAAAACAAATCAAAATTCAACTTCAGAACTTTTCGTTTCAGAAACTAGCTACTCCATACACAAAAAGCTAGAAAATAAAGTCATCAGTGTTAATTGTTTGTATTTCCCCTCTCTACCTTCACTTAACGTGTCACTTTCCATTAGAGCAATACTTTCAATGAGCCAGTTCTCAGAATACGTCAATTTAGTACAAACCTACAGCATATTCTTACATTTAAGCAAACAACAGCAACTTTCATTTCTCATTATTGCCAACTAAACAAGAAAATGGCAATATGATACACTCTCTCCCTCCCTTATCTTCTCTATGCATGTGTGTTGCTATCTCTCTTCTCTCTTAGAACTCTGTACAAGTTCTGCAGCACTTTCAGTAGTTTTATACTTTGTGGAGTACTTATGAAAGAACTACTGCACATGTGCAGTGTACCTAATCCCTTGACCAACACTCTTTATCTTACCATTTTCCCAGTATGACTGTCGATGGAGTGAAATGAGCCATCCACTGAACCAAAGAGAAGCAGCTCGCAGTCAGGGGTCATAGCCAGAGAAGAGAAGACAGGCTTGGAGAGAGAGATGGACCACAGAGTAGCCCCTGTGTCCTGCAATCCATCAATACAATACTCCATTATGACAGGCATTCTTTTACCACAAATGAATTACTCTTCAAAAATATGTATATGTAAGTTTTTTCATCAGCAAAATGTTTTCAAGAACTAGCCAAGTCACTGTAGCTTATTCTCTCACTCAGTTATTGATTTGTTTAATATAATATAAAGTATATTTTCAGCCATCTTCTTTATTTGTTAGTTTAGTGATAGAAATATAATTCTTTATCTGCCAGTCACACTTTCACCAGTTACCTACTGCCTCAATAGTAACTTTAGCTTTAACTGTCTTGTATTAAAGCAGCTGCATTCACTTTATGAGGAAATGGAAATAGGTAAAAGCAGAAGTCTCACTGACCATATTGAGGGTACAAAACTTTATATAGATCAGTACTGTATTATTATTCAATTAATATTCACGTTACACTGGGTGGGGTTTATTATCAAGAGTTTTTTAATTTTTAAATTTTTAAGTTTAGTTTAGCAGTTAAAGCGTGCAAAAGTAGCTACTGATTTTATGTTGCACAATCAAAATGTTAGCATGAATGGATTTCTAGGGGGGGGGGGGTGAAGGCTTTTCTAAGGAGGGGTAGTGCCCCCCTCCCCTCAAAATACAGCCCTGGAAATGTATAAGAAGGGAAAGGCCACTCCGCTAGTACCAACATACAAACATCTTGTATACTAAGGATGCATGACCTTCTCACTTCATTGGTTGGTCATAAAAAAAAATTGTGATCTTGAAAATAAACTCTCGTCAGTTAGGTGTGCATCCATAAACAGAAAACACTACTCGCCAAGTGGTAAGAGCTGATTCCGCCCCTCAGAGTGGCGACGTAGATGGACCTGCGCGTCTGGTCGAGGCAGGGGGTTGAGAATATAGAGCCCCCTCCAGGGTACAGTTTGTGAACTAGGCACTTTTCCTGTAGTAGAAAACATTGAAAATGTAACTGTTACATAGGTAAACTAGAAAACTAGAAAGTTAACTATCCAAATTTAGTTTCTAAGCATATCTGTATGTAGAATCTTTAAAACTTTACAAAAGGAACTTAAGGGAAATAATTGGAACGCAATAGATTAAAAAAAAAAGAAGAAGAAAGAAAAGAAAACAAAATAATAAGTTGTGACAAAATTTGGGCAAAACAGGAGTTTTATTGGTTTGTTATAATGTGATACAGTATCTTATCCAATTCCATTTAGTTCTGCATTCTCTACCCATCATTTTACATACCAGTATATCGACTGCATACAGGTGCTCATCATGTGATCCAAACCACATCCACCCAGTTAATGCGTCAACACAAGGGGAGCTCTTCAGTGGCTTTGGCTCATCCTCAGCACCAGAAGCGTCAAACACCCAATGGACCTTACCACATGCTGTCTTTAATACATAGAGACAACCATTATAGCAACCTGGACAAACAATAGATTCCGATAATTTTAGGTTCCGATAATTTTAGGTTCACATTGGGAACCTGTATCATTTTACTACTTGACAACTCTCAAGTTAACAAAACATCCCAGAAATTGACCTAATCTCACATTCAGTATCATAGGTTGTCATGACAGCACAGCCATTACAGTTGGGGAAAAAAAACCCTGTCCAAACACAATCTGCATACTTTAAGGAAAATTGACTGTGAGAGTGGACCAGTACACAACCTCAAGTGCAGACAAACACTTTCCATGCAAGACAAATGTTATACGAAGCCAATTCAACCCCCTCCCACCCACCCACCCACACCCACTAATTACAGTATGCATAGAGAATTGGCTAGGCTTATTAGACCCTGCACAGAAATATGTACATACATGCATACACACATTATATGTTATATACACATTATATGTTATATACACACACACACACATACTTACCAACTGCTACGCAATTGCCACAAACAGACACACATGCTGTTGATTCCACTCTGTCCGGCAGCTCTGTCCGCCAGACCTCCCTACCCGTTGCCAGCTCCGCCCCCACAAACACATGTGAATGAGAGCCGACATAAACCATCGCATCCTCGAGGCCCTCCGCCTCCCCTTCTCCTCCCACAGCTGCCGCTAATGTCGTACGACGCTGGCGACATACCACCACCAGCGGGGAAGCGTCAATGCATTTGTGCAAGTCAATACTCCAAGCAATAGAGGAAGAGGTCTTTGAAAGACCACTTACCACCGGACCAGTGACAGAGGAGTGTTCAATTCCAACATCTTGCAACCTACGGTGGGAGACAGTGTTGGTTCAGTTTATCTGGCAATTTAATTGAAAGGGATTAAAAGGTGAAGGATAATGTTTTATCTTTTAACAATAGCAACCCTTTTTAAGAAAACCAGCTCTCATGCAAGTAGACAGAGATGAAAGAAACAAAAAAAAACTTAAAATTAGTTGAGCAGTTGTTTTTTTAAATTGATAACATTTTAATTTGCTCACATTGTTAAGTCGGCAAATGAAGTTGTTTTTTGTTTTATAAAACCAGTAGTTTTCAAACCAGCTGCTATCTTATCAATTTCTTCTTCAGCGTACAGTAATGGACGATCTTAATGTCAGAACAGGACACACAGTTCTAACATGGCAGCTAATATGAGGGACACAGACTAAAGAAAATTCTGAAAGAAAATTTAGATGTCCAGTACCTGTTATATCAACCCATTACCTGCCATTAATGAAATGTTGTCCCCTCCTCCACGACTCTACAATTGTACCAGCCACATGATCATCACATGATACCAATTCATCGTTCAAATTCCTATCCTTTCCATAATCCTGTTTTATTTTCTTTGATCCTCCAACCACCTCAGACATCAGCCTCTTCCTGGATGAAGTTTGATGTATCTCCTCTGGTCTTGTGTTGATTTTAGACAGCAAGTACTCAGTAACATCATGTAGAGTTTTGTCCAGTAAAAGTTCTAGCAGATCCTCTAAAGATGTCACAGGATTGCAGAAGTCTTTATAATACTCCATAACTTGATTAGACAGTCTAACTATATCAAACGAGTCCAGGCCTATGCTGGTAAGTCGAGTGGATTCTGTGAGTAAGGTGTGGTCATTTAGTGAGGTGTTACCTTTGGGTGGGGTTTGGTTGGTGAGGGATCTGATGCTAGATATGAGAAATGCCAAGATTTCATTTCTAGAGATTTCTCTGGTAGAAGATTCTATCGGCAATGGAGTGTCCTGGAGATGGGCTAGAAGAACTTCAGTATCCACTTTACCTGAGAAATAAAATTCAAGTAAAGCTTCTTTAGCACATTAAGACACCTCAGATACAAGATCTCGGTTATGTTGTAATCAGGATCAAATTAGTTTAAATAGAGCACTGAGAGTGCAAACCCTCAATGCTAGTTAGTTAGTTCCAAAAATGCAACAATTTGCAAATGAAGTCACTACTATTGAATAATCTACTATTGAATAAAAAAAGTTCATACATTTCAGCTTATAACAATAATGGATTGGTTCTATTACACAGGCATAATGTTTAGAATCAGCTATTATATGCTCCTGGGACTGATCCACACTCTTTACTTAGCTGAAATTCAGAAAAGTGGCAAATTAAAGGGACTTAAAATCATTCTCTAGTCCGAGTTCCTCTTCTTTCGAAACATAAAAGTCCGCCATTTTTAAAATCTGCTGTTGATAGAGTGATGACAAAGTCACACGCATGCACACTGAGGGGAGACGTGGATAGTCCAGTACATCATTACGGGCACTTTCAAAGTCATGGGGACCTTCAGGTTCCTAATCAAGATGTAGAAATGACTAAACCTGTGATAGGTTCATACTTTATAACTATACATAAGTGGTGTGCATTTCCTGCCATACACTAATCCCTAATAACGAGCAAGACAGCCAATCTGCCATTATTGCCTATCAACCACAACGTCTGTATCCTTGAAGAATGGTAACAACTACTTTTCTAATTTAGATTTCAAATATAAAACACATTTTTTGTATGGTAAAGGGTTTTCAGTGTCATAGCAACCATTACAAAACACAAGTTGTTGCTTTATGTGGCCGGAGAAAGAGAGTTGGTGTTTTAGTTTATTTATAAAGCTCATGTTTTAAATGTTTACTTTGAAAGAAAAATTATTCCAAAATTGAGTCACAACAGCCAGTTTTTGTTTTGTTTTGTTTTTGTTGTTGTTTTGGACGTCATATTGAAATATAAGATGTGTAAACATTATGGCCCAATCTGATTGAAAAAACACTTAACACAAAACCTGGAACAAGCACTGCCTGATACAAGAGCACTCTGGCAGACTACGTACATATTCCAAAGAAACTAAGTTTTAGGAATGGCCATCTTCTTCCAAAGTACTCTGAAAGTCTTACCATAAACAAAACATTTGTAACCTTAATAATTTCGAGAGATACACATATTTATGACGACTTCATTTTCTAAAGCGTGATAAAAGATTGGTTGTGCTACCAATCACATGACTTGAACACATCATAAACACTTGTACTACATTAACTGTGCAGTGTAGTTCTATAACACTTAGTACATAGGTCAGCATACACTATGTGTCACATGTAATTATTTTCACAAGTCGAAGGCGAGTGAAAATGCAAGCGTGAGAGTGAAATGTCATTCCCATATTGTAAGACTAGTTCAATAAATTGTTTATTAATAGTATACGGGCTCATTGCTATAATTAAACTTATTTGGACTTATTGATAGAGCATTACATAGCATCAAGTGAATTTTCCATTGGAAACCATTCATTCACAAGACAACTGAAAGCTGCACTAATCAGACTAATTAACACATTCATTCAGCTCCTCACATTATTGCAACACCTACACTCCTACTTAAGCACACACATACCGTACAGTACCATGCCATTTCTCACTTGGTTACTGAAGAAGGCCTTCGAGCCGAAACGTTTGAAGAAAATTCAATTGATGCTATGTAATGCTTTATCAATAAGTCTAAATAAATTGTTTATTGCACATTTGATTTTTTTAAGAACAGTAAACATTCAGAGGTAACTCCGCCATAAATACAGTTGTCCAGGACTATGCACGGGTGCATTGGAGGATTCAATATGGGGAAACATTGAACACTCATGTGATCCAAGGAAAATATTCAATGTATAATAAAACACGCAATATATGTATACAGCATATATAATTTGGGAACTTAAAAGATTTAAAATATAGATTAATTTATTTGTTGTAATTGTAAGTTGGTACAAGTTATAGTTATGAGATACCTCTTCCCACGATCTGATGGACCAGTCTCTTACCATGACGGGTAACTGGGATGTGTCTGACAACTACGAATCTGTCCGGAATCCAGGAACTATTCATAGAACAGCGTAATTTACCAACGAAATACTCGCTGCCAAAGCCTTCTAGTTTGCCTGTCAGCTTGTCCATGCTAGTCACCACAAAACCGGTCACCTGGACTCTGCCACTAGTTTTTTCATAGCCATCGCTGATGGAACAACGCTGGCCAGAATCAAGGCTTTGGGAGTGCAGCTGGTTCGAGTTGTTGCCTGAGGTTGAGGCATAGAGATAGCAAGGCATTTGCAGCACAGCAGATACCCTCTAGAACATAATGCAAACATTTTATAGTGGCCACTAATAGTGCCAGGAAGCTGGTGCCACCCTTTACCTGCTGAATGTGGTCCAAGTTAATCCTATGGCCGTGTCTTTTAATCTGCCTGTCCGTCCTCCCCAGACACATGACACGCCCATCTTTTCTGACGACCCCGCCCCAATCGCCAGTGCATCGCATGCCATCTGCAGGGGGCACTCCTTCGTCTCCAACCATGCAAACCCTATACCCACCCCCCACCCAGATAAGGCCGTCGTGGCCTAGCTCTGTGGATCTCGGAGCTTCAGGATGCCTCAGCTCCAGGGATGTCCCGAGTAGCGTCTCTCCCAACGGTACCAAGTGGGAGTGGCTTGGAGGAGACGGGGGCCAGGAGAAATTAATTTCTTGGCACGTAGACCAGCTGGAGACTTCAGTGATGCCATACAAGTTGTAAATTCTAGTCTTGTTCTAGCATAAAAACAGTTTAGTAAGAAATACGTAAGGACCAGTGAACTAGTTCTGTCATCCATGGTAGTTTACTGTGGTGAGAGTTTGGGATTGTCTCGTAAAATATGAAATAATACGTATTGAAGAAAGATTGCATGCTAACAGGCAGTGTATATCGGCTTCTTGTTGATTCAAAGAGTGGCGGTAGTGCTACCCTTGTATCCCGACTGTTAATGTATGTATATGCTATTGGTGAAGCTCTCAACGAAATTATAAGCCAGAAATTTCTAACATAGGGGGGGAAAAACGGTCTCTTTCTCTTTTGGGATGGGGAGGAGATGTGCGTGTGTATGTGTGTGTGTGGGGGAGGGGGGGGGGGGGGAGGGGGAGGGGGGGGGGGGGGGGGGGTGGGGGGGGGGGGGGGAGAGAAGAGAGAGAGAAAAGAAAAAAGATTTGTTAGTAAAAACAACAACAACAACAACAACAACAACAACTAGTACCTCAGCGCTCTTCCATTGTTTCAGTTGGTCGTAACTGGGGCATTGCTCTCCTCCCAGTGCCAGCACTCGCACATGTGAGTCCTGCCCCAGCAGCTGCTCTTTGACCACACCCACTGGAAATCTGAACAAGAGGGAGGGTGTTACTTGGAGTACGGACACATAGTGCACAGAGAGAAGGTGGGCGAGGTCAGTCGGCGAGCGTTTGATGGAGTCTTCCACCATTACCAGACAACACCCACAAGACAGTGCCAAGAATATCTAAACACATGTATACATAATAATATTGTTAATTTCCTTGCACGATCCGACCATTACCTTACAGGAAACAGTGTGTGTTCACTAATCTGATACACTTTGCTTTATTCACTATACCTGAGTCATTCCAGGCTAGACCTTTTACCAGACAGACATTTACAAACTGCACAATTGCTTCTTCTTTTTTTAAATTATCCAAACACCACATCAACTGCATTTATCAGAATGTGCGTTATTGAAGAGAATTGGATCCTTTTACTCTTTCACTTACCTCTACAATGGATGGGTCAAAGGTCAAAGGTGATGCATTAAAGATGACATCATCAGGTGAAAGTTCGAACCTTGACCTCAGATCTACGACATTGGGCACAATGGAGCAATGCGGGACCTTCACAGACACGGGACGACCCGTAGTTCCGGAAGTTGACAGAATGTATGCTATCTCGTTTGGTGGAAGCAGAGGCTCAGACAATCTACCATCAACAGATGATTTCAATGGTGGACTAAATGCATTTTGCGTCTCTTTCAAGTTCTCTGTCTGAGTTACTGGTAATAAGCAGATACCAGTGAGTGGGTCACCAAGTAAGTCTTGAACTCTTCCATCATATAAGTCCAATGAAGATAATTCATTAGCATGATCATCTTCTACATAATCACTTATCCTCCCTCTGTCAAACCAGCTGCTAATTCTACCCACAGACCCTTGGTAAGAACAGACATGACAAGATACTTCACAGCAGTCTCTTGCATATTCCGCCATTGTTGATGCAGCCAGAGGCACTATACCCGTCTTGTGAGACACTCTCTCTAACTTGGTCCATGATATCTGTACCAGAATGAGTCCGAAAGTCAGTAAGGTCGTATCCACAGCAACCAGATTGCACGTAGCCCACTTGGTGTAGCCATCTATAAATGACTGCATATAGACATAAACATACGTAACCAAGGTGAAGACATAGGTAGGAGTGGTTACGGGAGAAACCCGCTAGTCTCTTACGATCTTTCAAAGTTGGATATTCTAAGGTACAATAGACAGATATGTTGTCTACATTTACTTTGGAGGAGCTGTCGCAAAACAGATCATGCTATCACAATGTCATTTATTCAGATTAAAACGCTATAACAACCTTATACAAGTTAGATTACTTAGCACAACACAGAATATGGTAACCACTTGTTAAAAAAAAAAAAGAGTTGATAATTAAATATTCATATGTGACTAAGTGTATTCATTAGTCCTTTATAACCTCATCATCAACTACTTGTACTAGTGAATTAGAATGATTATAACCTAAGTTGCTAGGTAAGGTGTCTTCAAAAAGACTAGCCGCTTTTAGAGACTAAAAATTGGTATTTCTTTATTGGGATATATCAAATATGATATTTTTTTAAAAAAAAGTGCATTTTATTTGTCAACATGCTATGCATTATTATACATTTTCCACTAAACCACCATCTCTGGTGTTTGCCTTACTACAGTTGTTCGTCAAAATACTGACTACGACTCTCACAAATTAAGATTACGGATTCACCCACAAAGTGATCTTTGTGTAGCCGGGTTCAAGAATTACATTAAGTGTTCGTTGACTGCATTATAATAACATAATAATGTATAGTGAGCATACAACAGCAGCATCTAAATCTAATTTCACAAGATAACTAATACAGTAGCAAATAAATAAATAATAATAATAATAATACTGATAAATTACTGAAACTGTTGTATAAATTACCTGAAAGGTTGACAATTCCACAAGAATTGTCTCCACTTCATTCTCTTGCAACTTGCTGAAGTCATCTGCTTGTACACCAGTACTTAATGGAAGAAATGCCACGCCCCCGAACACACCCTTGTCTCGTTTATCGCATTGAAAGATAAAAAGTGGCGAAGAAAGAACTCCCAAAATTCCAGCAAGAATATCAGGATATAACAGTCCACAAACTGCTATTGGAGAGAAAGGATACTGCTCTTCTTTTAAATAATTTGACACCTTCTTAGCTATTGTTAACGCTCGGAACACAAACTCAGAATAAGTTACGTGACACGGTATGCTACCCCATGATGCAGCAGTCCTATACCCGTGCCTACTGCAACAAATACAGTCCAAAAGACTCATTCTGCAGGCAAGTTACACACTAGAAATAATTAGGTAAAGGGTCACCAGCAAAGAGTACTAACGATCATTTCCTGTGGTAAGTCATATGACCGAAACCCCGCCCTATTATTAATTGACACCCAACAAATAGTTCTGGAACGGGCGCAGAGATACCGGTGCACCCCGGAGTGGTGGGAAGAAGAAGCTAAGAGAAGAACATTAGAACAAAATTTTGGGGTACGTAGAAATATTACGTGGATGGTCAGATTGTTAATCTAATAGAGGAAGTGTGAAATCTGATTATTGATTTTGGTGTCAATGATTAATAGGTTAGCCATTGGAAACTTTTTTCAGAAGTAAATTTAATTCTGGTATCTGAAGTAAATTTGGAGAAGGGAAATTGGAGATGGCCAGTCCAGTAGGTACTGCAAGTGCAGCAAAGTTTCATGAAAACTTCTGGGTAAGTGGGAAACATTTTTATTGATATATTGGTAGCATATCTGTGTTGTATACATGACTTAAAATGCTGCTAAATGAAATAAAAGTGATAAGAGTGTGTGTTGTATTATGTCACCAGGCCATACCATTATAAACAACCTCTGTCCTTTGCTCCTTAATTCCAACCGTTCAATGTTGTGTATCCAACATGCTCTGCAGTGAATGGTTTGCTTGTCTTGTCCATTTATCTGCTGAAATCAATTTGTCTGTTATGGACTGAATCTGTGAGCTCATGTGGTCCCTCTAGGATACTGGTCATTCTTCCTCCCCATTACTTCCTCTCACTTTGTCCTCTTCACCTTGGCATGTTTTCAAACAATTTTTGAGAGGCTTTGCTGTGAAGTGGTTTATTTAAAGGTTATAGGTATGCCCTTCGGCAATACTACTGGCACAGAGCTATGTGATGATGAGTTCTAAGCATGGCTGCATTTAAAGGGGGGGAGAGGGCAAAGGGGGACATTCATTCTGGCTGGTAAAGTCTTCATCCCTGCTAAAAAGCCTTCACTCCCTCTTCTCCCCCCCCCCCCCCCCCAAATAAATAAATTAATTAAATATTAATAATACAAATAATACATTCTAACATTAAGTATGTTTTAAGCACTCTTAGGCACCACAATAATTATGTTGCCCCAAAATCTAGGAGACATAAATAATTTCACAATATTTTTCTTTTGACATAGGGATTCATCAGTTGGTAAGAATAATATAGTTAACAGAGCTTTGGACTGAGTGTTTCAATTGGATTGATCAGGAATTATTCTGCTTGATCATTGGTGTACCGCAGTGTTTTATTTATAACTTGACTACCGTAACAAAACAATGATCATAATTGAATAAATTGGTGCTACTGAACATAATAACACTCGTGTAGCTAGGCAAGTTTGTGTTTTGTGTGGGCCAACTACGTATTTCTGATATAGCATCATGTCTGCCCACCTCTCAGTTGTAACAATGCTGCATGTGAAAAAGTAGAGTGAAATGCCAATCAGTGGCTTTGGCCAGTGAGTGTGTGTGTGTGTGTGTGATGCGTGAGCTACCCTTCTTCAGCAATACAGTTGTAGGAAAATCCTTGGGAAAGGCTGAGATATATTTGGGTGCCCAGATGGTAAATTTAGATTAGCAGAATTTGCAGGTGCAGTCTTTTGGGACTCTAAATAATTCAGTGTCTTTTGTACAATTTGTATTATCAAAAGACTGTTTTTAAGACCTAAGGATTATTACTGTAACAGTCGTCTAGTGTTTACAGATGTTTTAGGCAAAGGTGTGTGATTTGTTTAAGATGTTTTTCTAGCATAATTGTGGAAATACAATTGAACCGTGCACCTAAGCTAAGTAATTCCTCATTTGCATTACAAAATCTATTAATTTTTTTTGCATGTAGCCATGGGAACAGTGGCACGTACCCTTGGTATCCTTATTATCTTACTGTCAATTCTTACAGCAAATAGTGAGAGTGTTTTGAGTGGTGTGGCTTTGGTTGTTTTTTTTGGTTTTTTTTCCTACTTCCGTGAATACACTGTTCACACTCGTGCACAGTGAGGGTGACGTTGAGATACTTTCAGAAAAGTTTGAAATAATGTCATTGTGTATTCATCACACACTTGGTGATTATGTAATGGAGAAGTCTGTTATTTTGAGGAAGTTCTTTCATCCCTTTGTGCCATGTTCCAGTTAGTGATTTAGGAAATGAAATTTAAACAAAAAAACAAACCTGTTGCATACAGTATTTGAGAATGAGATCATAGCCCAGACAGACGAGATTGGTCAGACAGACAGCCAACAGACAAACAGACAGACAGATTGGTCAGACAGCTAACAGACAGACAGGCAGATAGACAGACAGACAGACAGCCAACAGACAGACAGACAGACAGATTGGTCAGACAGACAGACGGATTGGTCAAACAGCCAACAGACAGACAGACAGATTGGTCAAACAGCCAACAGACAGACAGACAGATTGGTCAAACAGCCAACAGACAGACAGACAGATTGGTCAGACAGCCAACAGACAGACAGACAGATTGGTCAGACAGCCAACAGACAGACAGACAGACAGACAGACAGATTGGTCAGACAGACAGACAGACAGACAGACAGACAGAAACAGCTGACAGACAACAACTCAATTCTGTAATAAGATTCTGAGAGAAGGCAAATAAACATCACTTTTGGAAATCAAATTTTATCAATAAAACTACTGCAAGTATTGCACTATGACCCCTTCCCAATATTAAATCCTGTAGAAATACAACTGAGATATTTTCTTGTGCTGTGTGCTATCTCTTCTTGCTGTGTGGATTGGCTTGTATTCTTTGAGGTAAAATGTGAGGCATTCCTTTAGTTGTGATCATCAAGTTGTCTGTCTTATTCAAAGCCTACATTTTTAGCCTTGTCTACAATGTCCTTTCTGGACTGAAAGCATTCAAATAGTGAATTCACATGTCCTGTAATAGCTGCCAGGAACACTTATACATCCTGTGTGTGTGTGTGTGTGTATGTGTGTGTGTGTGTATGTGTGTGCATGTGTGTGTGTGTGTGTATGTGTGTGCGTGTGTGTGGACTCTATGAAGGGTCAAGTTAGAAGTTCAATAATTACTTGTTGTAAAAGAGAGGCCTGGAAAGGTTGGGAGGGAGAGTGAGAAGTAGTGACCTTTAGAACATGGCTGATGTAGTTTTTGTATTGTGACAGAGGGACTTTAAACTGCTTATGTCCTTCAGAGAGGGACACTATTAACTTAGTGTACCCGCCTTGAGGGCAGAAATACTTAGTGTCCCTCTGATTGCGTTGTTAGGAGCATTCGCTACATTCTAAATTAGTTAGGCGCTACACTGCCGTCGTGAACTATAATTTTAGCATTCCTTAGGCCCTAAGTAGTGCCCTCGCTGCGCTTGGGACGCTACAGCCTTGAGCCTTCTGGACCATAAAAACAGTAGTTCCCTTAGAGGTAGTGCCTGACTATTACTTTGTGGTAGTGCTACACTTGTAGAGATGAGCATCACTCTTGGCTATAATATATAGGGCATCTACACTGAATTTGATTAATAATTGCTGTTGATATACAGCAATTTCTTAAACATTTCTTTCAGGCTACTGTATTTATACTACATCTCTGATGCTTACAAAGTAGTACATTTCTCTGGTTATATCAGCATATCATGACATACAGCTGGAAATGTAGTTGGACTATGTGGAAGTTTCAAAGTTTCGCACGCAGGCTATAGCCTTAAAAAAGTTTTAACCGGCTATGCGTCAGGTGGTCAATGCTATAATACGAAAATTTTGCATCATATGGGTTAGTATTTATAATGTTGGGCCATAAACACCTTACAGTGGGTGTTCTATGAATATCATTATTAATATTTTCCCATTATGGTAAAGGTTGTACCTCATTCATTTTCTAGTTCATCCATTATAATTTATAATATAGATCACAACTCGAGTTAGTCATGTGATGGACATAGCCTTTAAGTGGGTGTGACTTGCTGCAGTAGTAAATTACCTAGATTTTTATGGTTCAATGAATGGCCTGGATGTTATGGGAACCAGCAGTAGTATGGTTTTCTGTCACCTCATTAAAATTATGCCTGACCTAAAAATTGAAATGTTTTGACCCACACTCTGAAACCCTAGAACTGTAATGGTCCCAGTTAGTACTCCTCTCAACATACTTCCTGGCAAAGATTGCAATTAGTTAGGAACTGTATACCCTTCAACATGCTCAGGCTATAACCATACCCACTTGGAGTCAATAGTGGGGCGGCAAACGTTATGGAGAGGGGTTGTAAGGCCCTCACGCTTGACCCCACTACAAAAGGAGTAGCTAGAATTAGATTTAGAAGTCTAAAGAGACTGAACACATTTAGGTTTTCAAACTTCTTTCAAGACTGCCAAAACAAAGGTAAAGAGAGAGATATTATAAGGGAAAAAATGATTCTAAGGGGGGAAGTTGAATAAGAGGTGATGATTAGTTATTGAATGGGAGGTGTGACTGAATCAATATAGTGTGAGACACAAACAGTGGGGTGTATAGAGTGTAAAAGAGGGTCAAGCAAAAACATAAGGAGTCACACACATACATACAATAATGAGTCCAGCTCTAGTTCATATTCAAACTCTTGAGGAGTTGCCTTGGCAACCACTTTAATGAGGGCTGGCCCGAACAAATAGCGAGCTAAGTACCCACTTGGACATTTGTTATTTAGCTCACGGGATTATGGTGGTTACAGGAAGTGTGAACTGA
>WLWI01002188.1_pt1 | contig 16887 bp, 5 predicted proteins | sample 6701501 | NCBI WGS metagenome assembly WLWI01 (sample SAMN12718690, study PRJNA515312) | sponge metagenome | isolation source: marine sponge | host: Mycale hentscheli | place: New Zealand: South Island, Marlborough, Capsize Point | collected 2014-11-01
ATAGTGTTTGCATGAAGTAAGCTAAAACATAGTAACATTTTATGTTACCTAACTATCAGGCTCGCTCGCCATTTGTGCTCAAGCACACCACTAGTTTATTTGTATATATGTTTGGACGTACGTATGTAATTTTGTACTTTGACCCTCCGTATTTTTGTGTTCGCTCCGCGTTCGACCCCGTCCCAAACTTCACTAAACAGAATCCTCGGGTTTAGCGACCATTATCCGTATCACCTTAGAAATTGAATTGTTTACCGCTTTGAATTGTTTTGCGGGTACAGTTAAAACTCAAAAACTTATGGGAGCTCCATTTCTATTCGAGTTAGTGGCTATAGTAAGTTAATACGCTATTTGTCACAGTTATAAGCCCTACTCAACAGTATTTACTTAAAAATTCATTGTCCACTAGACGAACCACGAAGGTGAGTCTTGCGTAGGTATGTTCAGTTGTGTGAAAGTATTGTGCGTTACAACTATACTATTAAGAATATCACAAAGAAAACTTTAAATAACGTGATTTGCTTCTTTTTCAATTCAAACAGTTGCGGGAGCGGTTACTATGACATTGAATCCCCTTTACCGCATACGTAATTAAAAAACTCGACTTTATTTTTGTAGCTTGAGTGTTAGTTGTTAAAATCAATCATTTAACAATAGTGTAGTTTAAGGCTTGCTCGCCATTTGTGCTCAAGCACACCACTAGTACTCGTGCAGATCGGTAAGTAGTACGCGCAACGTAGGCGTAGAAGTAGACTCCATAAGCGGGAGCTCACATCACCGGTAGTTTCAACAGGAAATTCCAATTATAAATTATAGCACCAGTTAATGCTCACGTGATTGCAGCGTGACAGGGGGCCTTACCCACAAAAGCTGACTATCGTACGGCCAAAAATGGCCAGCTTTTTTCAAAAAAAAAAGTTTGGGAGGCCCCAGTCTTCGAGATCTGCTGACTGACTGAGGGACAAAGTACTGTACCACATCACGCATGCGCATTAAAGGTTTTCGCCGTATGATTAAAACAATTATGCACATTTTTATGTTCAATAACAATATATAACATAATTCGGGATTTCACCGGGGAAAAACCAACCTCTAGTTCAACTTGCGGGATTTCACCGGGGAAAAACCAACCTCTAGTTCAACATGCAGGGATTTCACCGGGGTAAAAACCAACCTCTAGTTCAATATGCAGGGATTTCACCGGGGGAAAACCAACCTCTAGTTCAACATGCAGGGATTTCACGGGGGAAAAACCAACCTCTAGTTCAACATGAGGGATTTCACCGGGGGAATACCCAAAACACTACCGGTGGGTATATAAGAAGTTTGTCTAGAGGGTACTTGTGTAGCTCTGTGGGAACAATACAAGGTATTGTAGCTGAGTTATTGTAGCAGAGTTATTGGAGAAGAGTTGTGTCTTTACTGTAGCAGTCAAACATTTATCTACAATACAAGAGTTTACAGAGAACTTCAGTTTGTTGAAGGTATGTGTGATAAAGAAAGTATGCAACAACTAGCCATACTTCATACTGTAGTGAATAAAAGATTTAGAGAATGGTCATATATGTTGCCTAGCAACTGCCACAGAAAATTAAAATTTTCATGTAATTATTAGGAAAGATAAAGCATCTGTATGAGCATTCCATAAAACACTTTATTAAGTTCCTCAATATGACTGTGCGTAAAACTCATAGCTATTACGTTACTGATTGTAAAGTTCTAAAATAATTTATGTAAGGTGATGCTTTATTTTAATGCTATTATGCTTATGGTGTTCACTACAAGTTTCACCACATCAGTACCAATTTATTTTCTAGCAAAGGAATTGCAGTAATACAAATACCACACTAGCTGATAGAATTTCATAATGGTTCAAACACAAAACAGTGTGTAGTTGTTCATTTAACTAGGTTGGCATGAACTGAAGCAATTGAACTTACTTGTCATGCCAGATCTGGGCAAGTAGGTTGTGCACCAGTGAAGAAACACCTTTAGATTAATGTTTTATACCGGTATTATGGAAGCACATGTTGTTGTTTTTCAATCCAGTAGAATTTAAAAAAAGGGTTAAAAAGAATTTTAAAGTAATAAAATAAATGGCATTTACATTATAGTGAAAGGATTTTTGAAAATGAAAAAAAAAAAAGAAAAGCAAATGGTAATGTCACCCAAATAAAATGAATGATAATGTTGTTTAGATATCTAGCAACAGTACTGGCTGTGATGGCTAGCAGTACTACTTCAACACTACCAAGGTATGTATTTTTCTGCTTACAAGCAAAGCTAGGAAGCACTCTCAATACATTTATACATACATACATACATACATACATGCATGCATACATACATACATACACATACATACACACACACGTACATACACACACATATGTACATACATAGATACACACATACATACCTACACACACATACATACATACATACACACATACATATACACATACATACAATGTTGATATTGGAAAGATGTGCTTGAGCACAATTGAGAGCTATGTACTTACCTAATTTCAGTAAGAAAAATTTCTATGTATTGACTATCAAAATCAAGCATTAAATTTTAGTAAAACGAGACTATGTTGTGAATTGGTCAGCATGTGTATCTGCCTAGCCGGCATAGCTAGGATTTCTGGGAAGGCGGTTTCATTTGAGAAAGATCATGCTAGTGTGAGTTAGAGTACCATAACATGATGGTGCCCAAGTTTATGAAAGCACTTTTTTTTTTATCCGTTTGTCTTTTCTCCGCTCTAAGTTCTTTTTATTGTATCTCATCAATAGCTGATTGGCGCAACGCCCAGTTTTAGGTGCCCACTCGTCTAGCCTAGCCATTTAGATTTATAAGCGGGGGCACGTAACCCTTTCCCAGTCAATTTTATGGCGACCAGTTAGGTTATATAAAGAATGTATTAATATTTTTAATTTAATTTCTTTTTCTGTAAAGACGCTCCAGCAAGAATTGAAATTTTTAAGCACATCAAAACAAACTTCTTTACTATTATGCAAAAAAAACAAAAAAACAATAGCATATTAGTCCACAAAGAGAAGAGCTAAAATTCGAACTTATCATTTCTAACTGCTAGCTAAAGCTCAATTTTTTACCATCTCAGAGTTGCTATTGAGTTCAAACAGAGTGAACAACTTATTCACCTTTTATAGCTGGTGCATTCTGAGCTCCAGAGCCCCGTACTATAAAAAAACATTTTTTTGGGCAGACAGATGCTCAATGGTACTAGTTTTGGCATATTTTCCCCCTCCTTTTTCGCTTTTTAAATAAGCGAAGAAACAAAATTAGGTGTGGTTTTCTTGCATTTTCTACGAAATCCAAACTACAGGCCTGTATATATAATATATATATATATATATATATTATTATTATTCACTTGTTACCAAACTTATGCAGGAAAAGCAATTCTTGACAATATGTTTTTTTTTGGTTAACAATACTTTTCATTATTTTGATCATCCAGTGGGCATTACCAAAGTCTGTAAAAAAGGAGTGTGACTGTTTTGCCACCAGAATCAAGCTAAAGTAGACATTGTGAGCACCATTTCTACCTTCCTCTACAAAGTGTGGTGGTAGACAACTACCAAAGCAACCTTACTACAACACTTCTTATTATATTCTTCTTATTCCTATGCCCCAGCTATAGTCCAGCAGATAAGAAAACTTATTGTGACAGAGTGGACCAAAGCATGAAACTTGGTATGCAGGTTCTATTTGGCATATAATTATAACAGTATCAGAAGGGGTGCCAAAAAAATGGTTTAATTAAAACAAACTTTTTAAAGTGTGAAATTTTGATTAGCAGTTAATTATGTAAAAGAGCTCAATATAAATTGTTTATTATAATGTATTGTGGTTTAATACTTTAATGTTAATGATTAGGAGTCACCTGATATTACAGGCAGCTAGATTGTTTAATAGAACTAGCTACCCTGATAGCTAGCCAGGTGTAGCAAGTTTCAGAGAATTTATTTCAGTAGAATAAAACCATAATATTTTGGCTTGTGGAGCCTTCTAGTGGTTACTGAACTGAATGGGTGACTGAACAAGGAACCTTGTATAAACAGATGATACAGAACATGAGATCATTGTGTGGTGGGGCACAGACCCTGGAAATGTTAGTTGGTGTTGAACAATTTCTGTGACATGTGAGTTGTATTGGGAGGTGTGAAGGTGTAGTCATAATTGAATTAGGCCCCTCCTGAATGACTGCCACTAATTCAATTATGACTACACCTTCACACCTCCCAAATTCGGCAGGTACTTTGTCCTTGTGTTGTAATGGAGAAGCCCCTGTAAGTATATATAGTAGCAATCGTGCATAGCAACCAACCATCAACAAAAAATTATGTGGGTGGTGTGCAGCCACCCTTAATATCTATAGTGCATATCCTGTACTATAAATTCACACTTACATATACTTCAAAATAGCATTTGAGAGTGTGAAAGCTTTTTATCAATAAACTTACAAAAGTCAAATTCTGTTTAGTAAAAGCAAATACAAATGTATAAGAACTTTTTAAAGGAACACCACCATGTCATTGTGTTTGATGTACTCATGGCAGTATCTAGCATAGAGGCAGAGGAGGCCCCTGCATTTTCATAGACATTTTAACCTTGTTTTAAAAAAACCCTTTCTTCTTGACATACAACATTACAGAAATCACTTCATACTAGCAATGTTACAACTAACTAAAAACTCTGATGGATTGGTGTGAGCGGTTCAATTCAGCACAGTTCACAAAAACATCGACAACCTTTACAAGAGTTTTAGTGCTCATTTTGGAGAGCTTCATGGAAGACTGGAGCTAACTGTGGCCAAAACAATTAAGGTGACATTTCCAAGAATAGGAAGGGTAGTAAAGAAATTGTTTTTGCAGCCATAGGTTAGCTTGTTATAGCTGGAGTTTCAGGTTCCTTAGCTATACTGACTAGTATCTAGTTAGCAAACACAGTGGACCTGAACAATTGCTTACAATGGCCATTACTACTCATCTTTTGTGTACTTCTTTTTAGTTGATTAAGTCATGGACAAAAAATTCAAATTTAAATGTCAGTCAGACCAGCTCACCCGCCTTTTGTGCTGAAGCACATCACTAGTTTAGCTACAATTTCAGTTTATGACTGGCAGAATGTTACTTCTTGTTCATGAAAGCTGTTTATTTTTACAACTATTACAGTATCCCCCAGTTTTACAATGAGCTAAGAATATTATTGAGCAAGCAAAGCGAGACTCCCACTAGAGTGTCAATTGAGATTTTGGTACGTATGGAAAAGTTCAAAGAGGTCAATGTATATCCACCCCCTGAGGCTACTTAAAAACGTAAACTTTAGCGCTAGTGCAAGAAATTTTGGAGAAAAGACTTCGAAATAATGCCAGGAAAAAATGAAGACAAAGAGCTAGGGAAACAGAAAAGGAGAGATGTTCAGAGTTAGGTCTTACAAGCAAACTAAGCAGAGTTCTTTCTATTCTATTAGTGGAGTGGTAAGTTACTGCTCTGTTTGTCGTAGCTATACGCCTTGCTTAACAGATTTGTTCTTACTTGAAAATCCATTTTCGAATAGTCAAGCCACTAAGAGAATACAATACAATGCTTTATCTACTAGAACTCTGGTACAATAGAGCATTTTCATTAGAGCGTACTTTGGAATGGCTTGATAAGCAGAATCCTTCAGTTTAGTGATCCTTACTTTCTTGGAAATTTGATTGCTTACCCCTAGAAAATCAATTGCTGTCAGGAAGAGAATACGATGTAATTTGTGCTGGTATATTCAGTGATCAAGTATATGTGTGTACAAGTGTTATGCGTTGCTAAAGAGTAGCACAATAAATTAAACAAAAACAAGGTGTGAAGGTGTAATCATAATTGAATTAGGCCCCTCCTGAATGACTGACACTAATTCAATTATGACTACACCTTCACACCTCCCAAATTCGGCAGGTACTTTGTCCTTGTGTTGTAATGGAGAAGCCCCTGTAAGTATATTATACATAGTAGCAATCGTACATAGCAACCAACCATCAACATTAGTTAGTTAATTTAAAATAAGGGCTACTGGTAACCACCAGAACCCCCTGTATATGCCCCTGGTCATCTTTACAATTAGTGAGCGAACGAATCGAACAAGACACTATACTGGGGTTAACAAATGGAGAATCATGGATATTTGGTTGTTTATATGTGGTTGTACATATGTCATTTTTTACTTTGACCCTCACTTTTTTGTGTTAGCTTGGTGGTTGACCTTTTCCCATACTTTAACTGAACAGAATCCTCTGGTTTATTGATCTTTACCTGTATATTTTATTATCATATAATATAGCGCTACTTAGACATATAAACACAATGTCAAAAAAAATGACTTAATAAAACAATAAACTGAATTCACCATGATTAAAACTTACAAATGCCTTATTACCTTTATTTTCATTAAATGATTTTTTAGCTATATTTGTTATACAATAATATTCTACATAATATAATTATAATTTAAATTATTTATTTGACATGAACCTACTGATTGTTGATAAAATCATTTGGTTCATAATATAATAAATGGCTTGTACTGAATTATTTGAAGTGCTTACAGTGGAATTTAAGTTTATTGGAAACTCAGAGTACAGGCTAAAATCTCATAATGGCTGCACCAACTCGATTTAGCTTCCTACTCCTCTGGTTACACACTTTGCTGGGTATATAAATAAAAACAATACTCCCTTTTCAGAGGGTTTATTGCAATATCATAAATTCACATGTGGAATACTTGTGTAAATAAACCTATTAATTTAATATTACATGTAAACTGAACAGAATGTAATTCATATTAACATCGGTCACAATCAGTTTACTATTATGTAGTTAATGTATGAGAATATACATGCAAATTTGATGTAAAGTATGAGGAGTAAAATCAGTGACTCCTACAAACGTTTTTATTTTGAATACAATACTTCAGTTAATTTTAATAACTAAATTTAAATGAATGGTACTATTTTAAATTGTATGTGCATGCATTTTTTGTAGTGTTTATAAAGAATTCAACTCATCTAGTGCTCCTCAAAGTGTAGCTGACAACATTGTAAAAATTTTTGAGATACTAGGGCTAATTAAAAAGTATTCGGATAAGTTTCAGTTGAAAGATGCTCAGTGTATCAGACAAGATATAATTGAGCTATCTCTAGAGGGGTTTTGCACTGACCCTAAGAAGCTTCCTTATCTCATTTTGCACAAAATAGTGTCTAATGACATTCGATGTAGAACAAATCTTTTTAAAAAAGAAAAAAAAGGCACAGCTGAAAGCCATGAGAATGATGATTCTGAAGATTCCTCAGGATCTGAGGATGAAAGTGATATTGTAAATCCTGACCAGTTACATCCTGTAGACTGTTTATTAGCCTTATTACTTTGTTGCGATGATATTCTTCGTCGAGATATCTTCTCAAGACTAGCAAAATGTCAAATAGCAATTCCACTGGTCTTACCAGACCCCTTTTCAAATCATTTAATAATACCACTTTGGGCAATGCGTTCCATTTATAAAGAATGGGACATGCTCGAAGGAAAGCCACAATTATGTCGTCACATAGTGTCACATCCTATGCCAATTGTTTCCATTATAAGATTTGGTAGACACCAAAGTATGGGCTTATCTAAATCCCAAATTTTAAACGTACTTATAGATGGAGAAGACAATAATAGCCATTTTTTTCATCGAGATTGTAGTGGTGGTAACTACAAACAAATTTTAGGAAAGGGGTTAGTAGATATGTGTTGGTATCTTCCTTCTGATCACAAATCCAATGACAATGCTGTAACTTTCCTCAATCTTCATGGTGATGCTAACAAATTTCCTAGACAAGTGAAATTTCTAACTCAGATTTCTTCAATATGTTTATTAATGGTCTGTAAAAAAGATGTTAAATGTACTAAAGAAATTAAAGATATATTATATTCATCTTCAGCTGAACTTATTGTTCTTAATGCAACTTCTAAGAAGTCAAAAGACATAGATGAACTGTTCCCAAACTCAAATATTATAAAAGTTAAATCCAGATCAGCACCAGTTGTTAATGAAGAAGTTTGGATGCATATGAAAGCAAAGTTAAGTGAAATAAAGAAAATAGATAGCATTGAAAATGTATCTCAAAAAGCATGTGACAGCATATTGTCGTGTGATGAACACACTTCAGTGCATCAAGCTGGCTCACGTCATGCCATGGATATTATTCAAAGTATCAAGGCTGAAAAAAAGATAATAAAAGAAGATATTTTACCTCTTCAAGGAAAACTTTGGAGAAATTGGTCTTTTTGGAATAAGGAATTGAATCGTCAGGATAACAGAGGTCTTAAAACAATTGATGAATATTCTCATATTATTGAATGTGAGAAAGAGGTTATTAGAAGAAAGCAATTACAAAAAATTAAAAATATGTCTCCAGTGATGGCCTTGTTTATAGATTCTCTTTTCAACACTATGGGCCAAGAAAAGTATTTGTTAAGAACATATTTTCTTCAAAACTTGATATTAGAATTAGACAAATTATCAATGACAGTTTATAATGAAAAAGAGAAAATATATAAAGAATTAAGAGATTCTAAAGACAAAAAAACTTTAATAGAGGAAGTTTTGGAGAGTTCATTTGGTTTGGAACATTTACTTCGCGAAGTAGGTCAGATATATGAAGCAAGTTCTAGTTGTGAACACGACAGTAAATACTGCTCCCAATTATCAATGGCTGTAGCACAACTACTTATAGAGGGATACCCTCTAGAACTAATGGATGGAGATGCTACACATGTACCAATAAAATGGGTCAAAGCTGTGCTAGAGCAAGCGGTTCAATTATTAGAATCAGACCAAAAAGTATATGTATTGTCTGTTCTTGGCTTACAAAGTACTGGAAAATCTACAATGCTGAACACGACTTTCGGTCTTCAGTTTAAAGTTAGTGCTGGTAGGTGCACTCGTGGAGCATTCATGCAGTTGTTACCATTTGATAGCAGATTAAAATCGATTACTGGATGCAGTTATGTGCTAATCGTTGACACTGAAGGTTTGCGAGCCGTAGAACTGGAAGGAACACAGAAACAAAGACAAGAGCATGACAATGAACTTGCTACATTTGTTATCGGTTTAGCCAATATGACCATAGTTAATATTTATGGAGAAGCTCCTGGTGACTTGGATGATATCTTACAAACTTCAGTGCATGCTTTCTTACGAATGAATAAAGTCAAAATAGATGCTAGCTGCCACTTTGTTCACCAAAATGCTAGTCCAAACACTAAAACAGATATCGGGAAAAAAAAGTTTACAGCAAAGCTAAATGAATTTACAGTAAATGCTGCCAAAGAAGAGAAATGTGAAGATGAATACAAATGTTTTAATGACATTATCAAATATGATGACACAACTAATGTCCACTACTTCAAAGGATTATGGAAAGGTGATCCACCCATGGCTCCTATCAACCCTGGGTATAGTGCTACAGCACAGTCAATGAAACTGAATTTTGTTCAAGCTGTCTGTAAATCATCTCAAATTCAAAATATGCTAACTGGTTTAACCATTACTAGCTTTGGGAAAATTGTTTCCAGTTTGTGGGAAGCTCTATTGAAAGAGAATTTTGTTTTAGGATTTCGAAATACTCGTGAGATCTCATCATACAATGCACTGGAAATAGAGTATACCAAGTTGACTAGAAAGTTTAAGAATGCTATGATGGAGTGGGAAGATATGACTGGCAATGAAATAGACTCAGCAGATTTGAATTCACTTTCAAAACTGAAAAGTGATAAAATGCGTGACCTTTCCACTACCATAGAAAAACATTTTGATGAGGCTCAGAAGAATTTGGAAAAATATTTTGAATCAAATGATGATGTATTAAGATGGAAAATTAGCTTTATGTCTAAATTGGACAGCCAGAAATATAAGTCATTCACTCATGCTCAAAAACACTTAAATCGACTCATTAATGCTAGAGAAGCTTTGTCTTCATTTGAAGCCCGAAAAAATGAAATTATTGCAGATATTAAACAGAATGTTCGCAGAAGTATTGATGCTATAAAAGAAGAGCAAAAAGAGTTGAGTAAAAATCTTGAGAAAAAAAAATTAAGCAAGTGTCAAATAAAAAAGTTACTGAAAGAAGAACTGTTCACAGATGAAAAAATGAAAGTATACAGAATAAATGGAATCAGGGAAGCTGCCTTACATGAAATTATAAAGTATAAGCATATAAAAGATGATACTTTGACCCATATTTTATATTATGTGCTTTCTTTAGAAGAAGTTAATAAAATTTTGAAGCAATTGTCCAAATCACATGAAGCGATAGAAGAGGGATTTAATCAGCTTTGGAAGGATTTGATTAGTAAAATTCCTGAATATCATTCCTTCACTAAAGAAGAAATTGCACATGATGTTGAATCTGCTCTCATGAGCTATGTTGGAAAACAAGGAAGTAACACAAAAATCATTGAAATGTTGCAGAAGAAGGCGCTAGAAAAATATAATCCAGAACTATATTCTGGTAGAGATCGCTACCAATGGATATCAAGAGTAAAAAAATGGTTTTATGTAGACAACACAGATGAAATATCAAATGATATTCTTTTTCAGTCAAAACAATACTCCAATCAACTAACAGCAAGAAAATCAAATTTCACACCAACTTTAGTTGATGAATTACTTCAATTTACTGATGATAAAATCTTGGAAAAAGCAAAGCAGTATGCAAGTACTCAATCTTTTTCCCAGAAACATGAAATTTATGTGACAGTATGTGCATGTGCGCTGCCACGATTTGAAAAAATGGCTAAGTCATTTGCAAGCAGAAATGACCCAAGATCATACATAAATAAGTATGAAAGGGGTCCACTGCTTACCCAATACAAAAATCAATACCAGCAAATGGAAACTGAAGAGGCTGTTGCAAGTACTCTGTGTGCTTATCTCGAAGAAAGGATAAAATATCAAGTTAATAAAAATCTTCCCACAATAATATTAAGAAAAATGCCTTCTGCAAATCACCAATTGAGCAATAAACAAGCATTGAAGGTAAAAATACTGATGGATTTACTTGAAAAAGATGACTTTGACAGCTACATGGTTTATGTCAAAAACATTAAGAAATGTCTCCTTGATCACATCATAATGTACATGATCCAATATTGTGACCAAAACGTTTCTAATGGTGATATTACTGAATTACAAAAAGCAGCAATTCAAGAAGTTATTCGAGTTACTCAGATAGTAAGATCAATTATGCTAAAACCCAATTTGCAAAGTATTACACTTGAACAATGGTTATTATTAGTTTGTAATGATCCAGAATTTCGAAAAATTGGAGTAAAACTTGTGAGTAGAGATCTTATAGGGAACTATGACTGTTCTTTAAGGCTTGATCTAAACAATTTTTACAGGATTATTACAGACCAGATACAAGAACTTGAGAATAGAATAACGTCCTCATTTAGAGGCATTGCATCAAAGTCAAAAGTGAATCAATGGAATAGCAAGATAGAAGAACAGTTTAAAGATTTGATTGGATGTTGTTCACAATGCCCATTTTGCGGTGAACAATGTGATCTTATGGAGCATGATGTACGAATCCAACACAAAACAGAAGTACATAGAGCTGATTGTATTCAAGGATGGAGAACTTGTAGTTCTGAAATCATGCACCCTGACTTCTGCCCCATATTAGTTTCTAGCGACGGAAGTTTCTATAAATATGAAGAAGATACAGAATCGGTAAAGTACAAATGCTACACAGAAGCATACCCAGACTGGTCTATTCCTCCCAACATGACATCACAGAGCACACTATATTGGAAATGGTTTGTCAATAAATACAAGTGTCAAATAATTGAATTTTATTCCGTTAGAGATTTACATGTTCCAGCTCACTGGAAAACAATTACCAAACAAGCCGTTAAGAAAGATTTATTCACAGTATATCACGTTAATGTTTAGTAGTCATGAACTATAGCACAATATAGTAGTAGTAACATTATTTCATTTTTATGTAGTTACATAATTCACCGTACTGTCAGTTTTACACTTTTAGCACCATTACGTTATTGTATGTATTATTGATTTCTTTCATTTAGAAGTTTTTTGATAACATAATATTTTGTGAATTATAACATAATAATATGGGATGCATAATTCCCTTCATTACTTAATTAATTTGCTACAGAAAAATATGGTTCACAGATGACTTAAAACGAACTATTATAGTATAGTGGACATGCAATCTTTAGCAAAAATGTATGTCACTCCAATTCTTGCACACCATTACATCATTCAATTCATTCCTGCCTTTAATCAGTCATTCAGTCTGCATACTTTGTTTGTCAGCTGTTGTCTTTGATATGAATCTTTAAGTAAAATATTGTGAAGTCCAGCTTGGCACTCACCATACCATACCAACTTTACAATAGTACTTTCAGAATTCAAAAAATTGATGAAATGTGTCAGCAATAGCATGTACAAATATATTCTAATTTAGATGTCCTAAACATAGAAACTGTAATCAGAAGTAAGAAAATCATCGATTTCATAACATTATTACACAAAAAGCAACCATATATTTCGGGAAATTAGATCATAGTGATGTATGGTGTTGCTACGTTGTCTTTAAAATAAAATTTCTTGTACTGTGCAATTCTATTTTGAGCTATGGAACTACTCAAATCTAAATATTAAGAGTGATCAAGAGAGAAGAGGATTAGGCTTTATCTAAGAAAAAAAAGGAATTGTGAAGAACCAAACATGAGGTTGAAACTGATGAAAAGTGGGAAGAACTTGTAAAACTTGATCCAAAGCTTTTAGCTACAAGAAGAAAAAGTATTGTGTAACCGGTTGCCCCAGTCAATTTTTGTGTGAACAAAACATTGACAGTACTGTCTCTCTGATTTAGCGAGTTAATTTCACGAGTTAATTTCACGGGTCAACCCTTTACCAACATCCAATCACTATAATAAGATCTGAAATGAATTCCATGACCCAATATTAGTCTAAAAAGTCGGTTACTGTTTTGCATGTTGTATCAGTGTAGTAAGCCATTTTATTGATACAACATGCAAAACAGTAACCGACTTTTTAGACTTATATTGGGTCATGGAATTCATTTCAGATGTTATTATAGTGATTGGATGTTCAATTATAGTAAAATTTGAGAAACTACTTATTCAAAATGTCCTCAGGTTCATGAGCAAGAAACTAATCAGTATCATTTTGGGAATACCACATAGTGGCGCTTGACATGTTGCAAAGTAAGAATGCAGTAGCACTAGTTATCTTGCTCAGTTATCATTCTCTACCATTTATATAGTTAAGGTTACATACGTTTCCCTGTCCTACTCTCTCTTTTCTGAACAATCTGAGCTTTTCTTCTACCCTACTTCTCCTTCAGCTCTTCTTCTAAGTCTTGGAGCCCCCTTTTCCTTTATCTATCTCTCCTGCTTCTGAATTTCTGTCCTACTTTGAGAAACTTTTGTCTTCTATTTTGTACTTTAGCCTTCCTTTGAAAACTAGCTAACCCCACCCGCTTTTTAGTTATAATTAATTGCTCGCCTTTTTGCCTTCTCCCCCCTATTATTTAAACCTACATCCCTTACATTGCCGATTCCATCTGCTTTCTGTTACGATTAATCGTCTTTTTCATCCTCTTCCATGCTTTCGCCTTCCTTTTACAAACCTATGCCGCCTTCCTTTTAGAAACCTATGCCGCCTTCCATCCTCTACATATTGAACCCGCTTTTTAGAAATAACCAGCACGTTCTACTGAAGTGATGATGCTTTACTGAACCACACACACCGTCGGTCGTCATCGGTCGTTGTTACTGACACACAAGCGTATTACTATATATATGTCTGATAACTAATGGGTCCAATGAATGTAGCGAGCACATCTAATTCTACAGAAATGATTAGAATTAAACACCCACCAAAAACATTCTGTGCATTATTTAAGAAGCTATGATGTGGAAATGAAAAAATTACAGGCAAAAAAAAAAGCTTTTCCCCAGCATAAACAACACATAAAGTAAATATTTTTTATTGACTGCTTATGGCAGTGTATGAGGTCTTCTGAGACATGCTTATAAGTAGCTACACATGGCTAGTTGAACATCTTGGAACATTTTATCACAGGTGCCAATTTTATAGAGTCACTCAGCTACTTATCAGCATTATCTACTATTTAAAGCAGTTCAATATGCTACTTTATTTAACTCTTTGAGCAAATTTTGTAACACTATCAGATCTCTGCATCGGTACTTGTGGGTAACACTCTTTCATCAAGTAATAATTAATCCTCAGCGCACATGTGTGTAGGGGTATAGTACTTTGTCTGTCTGTCTGTCTGTCTGTCCATCTGTCCATCTGTCTGTCTGTCTGTCTGTCTGTCTGTCTGTCTGTCTCTCCATCTGTCTGTCTGTTCATTTGTCTGTTCGTCTGTCTGTCTGGGCCTGACTGACATAAGAGGAAGTTCAAAGAGGCTCTACACATCAGAGAAGAAACTAATTCCACATACTTGGTTCAAGACAGGCTAATTAACCCAATCTGGAACACAATAACATTTCCATCAATTAGTACTCTTTTCTTTTTTTGTCACCTAGCCTAGTACTTTAGAAATAACAGTTCTGTCAGGTCATTAGCTATACTTCAGTACAGCTGATGATGGACCTAGGTCTGAAACATCTTGATATTAAAAATCTACATTGAATACTACATTCAGCATGGCTCAACTATAAAGTTGGACCTTGTTCAACGGACCTTCCGAAAAATGGACAACCACTTTACAGCGGACAAACACAAAAGTACTGATGGATCTCCTTTAAAATTGTATATTAGGATTTTCCTAGATGCGGACCTTCCGAGTTCTGGACAACGGACAGAACAGAATTCCCACTATTGCTTCACTTAATGGGCATTCATTGACTCAAAATTATGGGGAGGGGGGGGGGAAGGGAGAGGAGTTTAAAAGAAAACTCTGGTTTTTGTCATGGCAAAAAATCGGTCCTTCACCATGTCTCCTAAATACATTTCATTAGTTATCTATCTATTCTACACTACATGAGGTCAAAGATGAATGTCAGCCGTTCTGCACATAACGTCTTTCATTTGGTTCACCACTCGGTCGGTAAAGGGTCCGGCTCGCGAGACTACCACTCATCTTCACTGCAGAATGTGGACTGTATCATCCAGTTCAAAGTACACTCCATTCAAGTATATGTTAATCCTTAACAAAAGCCCTGAAGGTTTACCCCAAGACAAATGGAAGTGAGACAAACAATCCCATCCTTTTTATAAAATATGCTTTATTTGAATATTTTTTATTCATCATAATGTCTCTAAACTTAGTGTCACTAATGAGCAGATCAACATATGTGACAGTCTATGGGAAAAGGAAGAACTTCACTAAACCAAAAAAATTGAGTTTTTTATGCTAATAAAAAGCTACAATTCTCAACTTAGTGCTAAAATACTGGAGGGTAAAACCTTGGACGCGCAGAGAAACTGGCAGTTGAACTGGGCTGTATTCAGCAAAGCAATTGAACTAGAAATCAAGAAAACATAAATTGAATTTACACTTCCGGTATAATTATGTGTTTCCGTATACTTAACGGCGTACTCCGCATACGCAATTAAATCGTACAGCCGCTTTTTAACAGCGACTAACGAAGTTTGCGTAGAGTTCTTATTAGCTTTCAGAGCGTCTCCCAGCCTGTCTTGCCGGAATCCTTGGCTACTCTACTCCATGTAGTAGTATACTTTCAACCAGAGGTAAGCTGTCAATTGCATGCACTATTCTCAAAGCTATGCCGTTTTTTTAGCTGCTTGTTTGAAACTCCGTCCATTCCCCGTTTATTGTACTTCGAGAACGAGAGAGAACAAAAAGTAGCTTGTCTTTCCACGGCACGCTTGGGGTCTTTTAAGTTGTTTCGGCATTTGAAATTTGGCGTAGACTTAGAGTAAGGGTCACTAAAACTAATTCTGCAAAAAACAAAAATAGGAGAAAGAAAGAATTTTTCCTATGACGTACTTCTGGAGCCTAGCTATATCTCAATTTCAATTTTTGCATGAAGTGCCCCCTTTTCCCATAGACTGTCACATATGGTCAATTTATAGCATATATTAAGTAGCCAACTGTGGCAACAGTGTACAATCCACCTTATTCTGCGGGGCATATTTAAGGCCATACAGTCTACATTTTGTCTTTTATTCTGTCAAACAAGATACTAAAAAACAAAATGCTTAACAGCAGAATATTTAAAAAATGTAGCTATATTTTTCAGCTTCTAAGAATGAATGAAATTATTGTTAATAATTTCAAACTGAGCATTACACATGAGCAGGTGTAAGGCGCCCTTGACAGAAACGATTAATCAAGCGTCAATCAAGGACCAGCTATCTAACACACTACTCAATTCTAAGGCCAAGCTACACTGTAAACCAAAAGGTGTGTAGTTCACACCAAATTAAGCGTGAATCACTTGTAACAATAGTCACACCAAAAATGGTGTGATGCGCACACCTCATCGTTTGGGTGTGAAGTGCACACCAAATTTAGTGTGAATTCTCACCACAATCACTATGAACTCATACTTACATTAATACTGAATTATTCTAAGTTACATTGATTCTAGTAACACATATCCACATTTTTTTCCAAAAAGAGATTGGTGTAGTCCCAGATCTCAATAATCAGACGACTAAATTCTTGGTCAACTCTCTTATCTAGCACACAAGTGTACAAAACATTTATAAGGTAGATTACAGTGATAATAGCATTGGGTTTTGCCTGCATATGAATATAATTAATGTTCGGTAAAGGGTCCATGCTATTCCAT